>Ga0207701_10000491_pt1 | contig 40685 bp, 34 predicted proteins | sample KBSSwiSSwithPhiX_FD_184294 | JGI IMG/M metagenome (GOLD analysis project Ga0207701, IMG submission 184294) | Switchgrass rhizosphere bulk soil microbial communities from Kellogg Biological Station, Michigan, USA, with PhiX - S5 (SPAdes) (version 2) | ecosystem: Environmental > Terrestrial >... | reverse complement strand
GATACCATCGAACGTTTACTCAAACTGCTCGTCGATCGACGCGACGTTGTGAGCGCTACGCGGCGATAGCGGCTCGCGCGCTCGGGACGTGCCTCCGAATACCGGCGAGCGCGGCCAGCACGAACAACATCAGAACCGACCAGAGCATGAAGTACGCCGGCGGACCGCCGCGATCGATCGCCGCCGACGCCGCGTACGCGGCCACCACATTCCCGATGCGACCGACAGCGACAGCAAGCCCCACGCCCGTGCTGCGGATGGGTGTTGGATACACGTGTGCCGCCAGCGCATACATGGTCGTCTGCACACCGTTGAGCAGGCCGCCGCTTACAAGCAGCATAGCCATTAACCCGGCGGTGTTCGCGGGATCGAGAGGCCATCCGGCCAGGATGACGCCGCATACCACAGCGCACACCGACATCGTCAGCATCGTCAGTCGCGAGCCGAGGCGCTGCAGCACGACGGCACCAAGGAGCGCGCCGGCAATCCCACCGTAATTCGACATCGCGAGTGCACGGCTTGCGGCCGGCTGGCTGAAGCCGATCGACGCGCTCGTCAGCAGGGCCGGAAGCAACAGGATGACGACGTAGTTGACCATGAGGCCGAAGAAGAATGCGGCCGACAAGGCGATGGTGTCGCGTGCGTAGCCGCCGCGAAACAGGCTGGCAATCCGATCGCTCGACACCGGAGCAACGGCGATCTCGGAGGGCACCGAAAACGTCGCGTCGGGAGCGACGTCATGACCGCTCCGGCGAAGCAGGCGAATCAACTCGGACCAGCGTTCGCGATGACGGGCCAGGAATTTCGGCGATTCGGGAATGACCTGCCACAACACCGCGCTGATCACGAGTGCCAGAGCCCCACCAGCCAGAAAAAGCGCGCGCCAGCCACTACGAGGGATGACAAATGCGGCCAGCTCACCCGCCAGCGCGCCGCCGAGCGGAATGCAGACAATCGTAGCCGTCACGGCGAACGGCCGCCGGCGGGTCGGCACGTACTCGGAGGCGAGCGTCGCCGCGTTTGGCATCGCACCCCCGAGGCCGATGCCGGCGAGGAGCCGGAGGGCACTAAGCGTGGCAACGGAGTTGACGAACGCCATGACACAGGTCAACGCTCCAAACAATGCGACGCAGCCGATGAGCGTCGGCCGACGGCCGAACCGATCGCCGGCAAGGCCGCCGAGGAGGCCGCCGATCATCATGCCGAACGGTCCAATCGCAAGGGCCGTCGTGAAGGCGCCGCGCGGGATACCCCACTCACGAATCAGCGCAGGAACCGCATTCGGCAGGAGCTGATTGTCGAGGCCATCGACGATGATGGTCATCGCGGTGCCGAAGATCAGGAGCTTCTGGTAGGTACTCCAGGCGCCTTCGTCAATCAGCCGTCCGGGATCGAGCGCGTGTGTTGCTGGGGCGTGTGGCGGCATATGGCTCCGTAATATAGTCGCTACCGTGCCTGTTTCCTTTCCGCGATTCGGCGACGTCGCTCACCTGGGCCATCTCGAACTACTAACCGCTCGGCCGGAAGCGAGTCTCGACTTCTTTACCTCGGTGGTCGGCCTGCACGAGACCGCGCGCTGCGGAAATTCAGTCTACCTGCGTGCCTGGGGCGACTACGAGCGCCACACGCTCAAGCTGACGGCACACTCGACATCCGGCCTTGGCCACATGGGTCTGCGTGTCTGTGACGACGACACGCTTCAGCGGCTGGTCGCGCACCTCGCCGAGCGCAACGTCGCGGGCACGTGGGTCGAAGAGACGGGGCACGGACCGGCGTATCGCGTGGCGACGCCCGACGGTCATGCCGTCGAACTGTACTGGGAAACGGAGCGATTCAAGGCCACACCCGAGATTGCGACGGCCTTCAAGAATCAGCCGCAGCGGTACGTGCCTCGCGGCATTGCGCCGAGGCGCCTCGATCACATCAATCTTCTGGCGCGCGACGTCACGCCGACGCGGAGGTTTTTCCACGAGGGCCTCGGCCTCAGGCTGACCGAGCAGATCATCCTGAATGACGGCACCGAAGCGGGCGCGTGGCTCTCGGCCACCAACAAGTCGTACGACGTGGCGATCACGCGCGACAAGACCGGAGCCTCCGGACGGTTGCATCACTTTACGTTCATGATGGACAGCCGCGAGGACGTGTTGCGCGCGGCGGATGTTCTCCGTGATGCGGATGTGCCGATCGAGACCGGCCCGCACAAACACAACATCGGGCAGACATTCTTCTTGTACTGCTTCGAACCCGGGGGGAACCGGTTCGAAATCGGCGCGGGCGGCTATCTGATCTTCGATCCCGACTGGAAACCGATCGTCTGGACAGAAGCCGAACGTGCGAAGGGACAGGCGTGGGGCCTGCAGACGGTCAGCTCATTCCATACGCGCGGTACGCCGCCGGTTGCCGGGTTCGATTAGCGCCTGCCCTTCACCGGGAACCGGGGAATACGGGAACGAACTTCTGAATCCGTTTCCCGTCCTCGACCTCACCGGTGTAGATATTCAGCTTCGAGTCCTGCGCGATGGCGTTGGGAAAGTGCAGTTCGCCGGCGTAACGTCCGTTGCGGCCGAATGACCCGAGCGTTCGTCCGTTCTGGCGATCGAGAATCCACACCTTGTCGTTGGTTGCGTCAGCCACGAAGAGGTACTTCTGCTGCGGGTCCCGAGAGATCGCCATCTTGTAGGTAGTGCCGCACTGCGGCAGCTTCCCGTTATTCGGCCCGCCGCAGATGCCGTCAGCGCGATCAGACGGAGTGTTCGGCGACACCGGGAATTCCTTCACAAACTTGCCGTCGATGGTGAACACCTCGATGCGGTTCTGCCCGCGTTCTCCAACGTAGACGAGACGATCTCTCGAGATTTCGATGAAGTGAAGCTGCGGTGCGAAGTTCTTCTCTTCCGGAGGGGGCGCGCCGGTCCACTTGTACTTCGACAATGGCTCGTTCGTGATCTCGCTGAGCGGCATCCCGTGGCCGCCCCATCCGCGCTTGAATGCACCTGTTGTCGCGTCGTACACGAGCAGGCGCTTCTGCTGGATGATGTAGAGCTCGTTAGCCACCTCGTCGAGCTGGAATCGCCCCTTCTGCAGCAGGTAGCCAGTCTCCTGGTTGTTCTCCGGCAACTTCTCCGCACCGGGCGGCGGCTGATGCCCGAAGTCCCACACCAACTTTCCCTCGCGGGTGAACTTCTGGATGCTGTCGCGCGGTGCGATACCGCCAATCCACACGAACCCCTTCGTGTCGGCGATTACCGTCTGCAGCGACGTCGGCCAGTTCGGATACTTGTCGTCCCCCCAGGCGTTGACAACACTGCCATTCTGGTCGAGCTCGACGACCTGCGGGCCCTGGACGCAGCAGTCCATACGTCGCAGTGTGTCGCCGCCGCCGATTTCGTTTCCCGTCGCGCCCTCGGGACGATTCAGGAACCAGATGTGATCGAGGTGATCGACCCAGATCCCGGTGACCTGCTGCATGCTCCACCGGTTCGGCAGCGGCTTAGGCCAGAACGGATCCACTTTGTAGATCGGCGCGCCGTTCTCGTCGGTCGCCTGCACCGGCTGCCGCTGCGCGTACATACCGGTCAAAGCGGCTGCGAGGACGAAACCGGACACCACCGCAATGTGTGCACGCATGACTAGTTCGTCCCCTTGACGACGCCGCCGTGCAGCGAAACGTTGGTGGTGACGTCCAGCTTCATACGCTTCTGGAGGTCCTGCGGGCTCGCGTCCGCGAACACGGCCATCCGCTCGGCGGGGAGGTACCCGATCACCATCGTGGCCGCGTGGCCGAATCCCTGGAGCGGCAGCACTTCGAATGTTCGCTGCCCGTCCGTGATGTCGTACTTGCCGTGCACCAGCGTCAGCGTCGGACGCCGCCCTTCGGCCGCACCCATCACGGACAGGCGATCCGGATCCAGCGTTCGCGGTGTGGGCGACAGCACGACGTTGTCATAGAAGTCGCGATTCAGTTCGTGCGTGACGATCGTCGCTCCTTCGGCCGCAAAGGTGCGCAACCCGCCGGAGTGATCGAAATGATGATGTGAGTTGACCAGATACCGGATCGGCTTGTTCGGCACCAGCCTGTAGACCTCGTTGATCACCGCGATTGCCCGCTTCTCATTGAGCGGCGCTTCCATCACGGCGACGAAGTCGCGGAACTCGACGAGCACGCTCCCGTGTCTGATGCCGCCGATGTACCAGACGCCCTTCGCGATCTCCTGCGATTCAATTTTCGACGCGTCCTGCGGCGGCACGCGCGCGGACGCAGGCACCGGCAGGATGTCGACGGGGGTGTTCGCCTTCACGTCGCTCACATTGACCTGCAACGCGCTGTGTCCCGGATTCAGCCTCGCGTCTCCCTCGCTGTGGCGAATGACGCTGGGAAACTTCACCACGCCGAACTGGGCGTACGGTCCGTAATCGTTCTCGTACAACATGTCGCCGAGCATCGGGTTGGCGAGATACGTGTGAATGTGCTCGATCTCGTTTTTGTCGTTGATCGCAGCCGTCACTTTGTACTTTCCCAGGGCCGTGATGGTGACGAATGTCATCGGCCGTCCCGTCGGCCGCGAGCTGGTTATTGTCGGCTTCGCGTCGGGCGCGAGCGCCGCCTTCACGAAGCCGTGCGGAATCAGAAGGATATCGAGCTGCCGCATATCGACAATCGGGCCACCGTCCATGTAGCCCTCGCGGCCCAACGGCCCGTCGCCTCCGCCTTCCTGCGTCCACGCGATATCGCGAGAGAAGATCACATCGAGGGTGTTGGTCCCCTGTTCGGGTACACCGAGCGCACCGCCCATACGCGGATACGGACCGAACTGGCGCGTTCTCCGCTCGCGCAAGTAGCGCGCGTTGAAGTCGATCTGCTTCAGGTAGTTCGTGAGCTCGAAGCGCGTCCAGTCATCGTTCGGACTGTAGGAAGCGCCGGGAAAAGCATCCCACCCCGACATACCGGTGATCTGCAGCGTCGTCAGATTATCGGCGCCGATGTTCCGCGCGACGGCCTGCAGGACGGCGCGGGCATCCTGCTGTGCGCTGGTGCCCACGGCTGTCAGCAGCAATAGTGCTGTCGCGAAAAGCCGCTTTCTCGTCACGTCGAACTCCTTTCAAACGGATCGTTCGGATCGTTCGAGTTGTTCGAATCGTTCGGTCAGTTCAAAACGTTCGGGTCGTTCCCTTTGGGTTCGTTCAGAACGATTGGATTCGAACGATCCGCACGTGCCGAACGATCCGAACGTCCCGAACATCCCGAACGTCCCGAACGTCCCGAACGTCCCGAACGTCCCGAACGACTAAAAGTCGACATGCACGGCGAACTTTACGATGCGCGGCGCCAGCACGCCACGGACGGTCTGCCACGCGGGGCCATACTGGGTGCCGATGGCGTTGATCGTTGCTGCGTTCAGCGCGTTGTGCAGTTCGACCGTCGGCTCGACGCGAAGCCTGCGGACAGTGAGCACCCGGACAAACGCCAGATTCAGCTGATTCAGGCTGTTCTCGCGGTGGAGCCGCTGCGGTTCGATCAGTTCGATGGCCGCGGTAGCGCGAGCACCGGCCGACGGCGTCCGGCCGAGAGCGGCCGCCATGTCAGCTCCGCTCACGACGTACCGCGCTGTGGTGGCGACGCCGGGCAAGTGCTGGTAGTTGACACTCGCCCGCAGGTCCCACGGCAGGGTGTAGGTGCCGAACAACTTCACCTGCGAGAGCGACGACCATGGTGTCTGGATGCGGCAGAACCGCGATGGCGCGCTACTCGGTCCGGGGGCCGAGGTCGACATCAACAAACCGGTGGCGGTCAGGTTCAACGCGAACTCAGGCACGTCGTCAACGATGTCGCACGCATCGGTGGTGGTGCGGCCGGTGGCGAAGCCGCCGCCGATCACTTTGCCGGCGCCCAGACGGGCGTTGAGGGTCAGATCAATTCCGTCGTACGCTTCGGACTGTCCGCCGTAGGCCTTGTCGAGATTGACGATGTTGCTGACCTGGCCAAACTTGGCCTGTTTGACGTCGAGCAGTCCACAGATCCGCTCGGCCGAATTCGGCAGCTTCGAATCGTTCGGTGCAGTGATGCAGTACGAATCAAAATCAGACGCCGACACGAGGGTGTTGTCGGTCACATAGAAGTTGCCGTACCACGTCCGGTAATACCCGACGTTGATTGCGACTCGATCGACCAACTCGTGCTGGAGCGTCACTGCCGTCTGCCAGTTGTAGCCGCGGTTGCCCCAGCCGTGCAGGACGTCGTCGGCAAACTGCGTTGTCGCGATTGGCCTGCCGAAGTTGGCGTTCGACAGCGGTCCCAACTCGTTTTCCTGCGGGACGTAGTCGCCGTTGTCGGTCCAGACGCGCGTCGCGCTGGTGGCGATCGCGTTGGCGGGATTGCTGGAGAAATTGATCCCGCTGTTGGCCTCGAAAGCCACGAAGCGGCCGATGTTCGCCTTGATGGCTGTGCGACCATTGCCGAACAGGTCATACGCGAAGCCGACACGCGGGTTGATGTCTTTCCAGTTCGGCACGTTGTCGACCTTGTCGTAATGGCGGGCGGCGATGTACGGTCCCGCCGCGACGTCCTGTGCCGGATCCCAGCCGTGGTCGTAATCGAAGCGCACGCCGCCGTAAAGCGTCAGGCGATCACGGGTCCACTGCTCCTGCGCGTACAGCCCGAACTGCCGCGTCCGCATCTTCAGGTTCAGCGGCGAAGCAATGAGCGTCACCGATTCAGGGACTCGCCCCGCGAACGTGTAACTGGCGGCCGCCGGCAAAGGCTGATAGACGTCCCGATAGGACTGCAGCCACATTCCGCCCACCTTGAAGTTGTGGGAGCCTGTGACGTAGGACATTGACGCGTCCAAGTTGCCTTGCCCGCGATCCATTTGCGCCAGATTCTGGAACGAGGTCACCACACTTCGATCGGCACTGCCATACCAGAAGTTCGTCAGTCGATCGAAAACGGCGACGGGCGCGGAAAGTACCTCGTCGGCTTGCCGGCGGCTGTGACGGCCACCGAGCATGACCCCGCCGGCCTCGAACAGCAGCCGGTTCGTCGCGGTGTAGCTCCACGATCCCTGACCCGACACCAGCGGGACGTACCAATTGCTCCCCGCCGCCTCGGGCGAGATTCCGCCGCCGGAGACAAGGTTGCAGTAGCAGTTCCACTCGTAACGTCCGCTCCCCGTAATCTTCTGCTTCGAGGTGACCTGCGTCGTAACGCGAACGCTCGTCTCCTGGTTCAGGTTGCGGTCGTACGCGGGCCGCGCCAGATCGGGCTCGTAGAACAGAGGATTGGAGGACTTGTTGTAATAGTTGCCCGCCCAGTAGCTGGAACTCTCGTACTTGCGTACGCTTGCGTAGAACCAGACGCGGTCGCGTTTCAGCGGGCCACCGACACCCACCCCGACGTCGTACAGCTGTCTGATCGTGCCGGTGAGCGTCGCGCCTCGCGCGGCGAGGTCCGAACCGATGTTGTTGGACTGGAGGCCCGGCCGGCTGAAATCGCTGCTGAAAGTGCCGTGGTACTGGTTGCCGCCGTCGCGACTCACGAAGTTGATGATGACGCCGCCCGAATACGCTTCGGCCGTGAGCCCCCCGGTCGCCTGCACCGCGACTTCCTGCACCGTCGCCCGATTGGGGCTCGCCGCCCAGTTGGCGGCGTTGCTGACATGCTCACCGAAGTAGAGCCCATCGCGGTACTGCTGCGTCTCGTTCGCACGTCCGCCATGCACCGAGAAGTTCTGCGTCGATTCACCCTTCGTTCCTCCGACGTCCTGGTTGGCCAGGTTGCCCTGGGTCGCCGCCGGGATGAGCGTGACGTAGATGCCGGCATTCTTACCCACAGGCAGCGCCCGGATGGTTTCACCCGCGAACACCTGCTGCTGCTGAACCCCCTGCACGTCGACGATAGGCGGTTCGCCGGTGACCGTGACGGTCTCCTCCAGCCCACCGACGGACAAGTCGCCGTTGACCGTCGCCGTGAAGCCCGTCACCAACTCAATGCCATCGCGACGGAACGTGCGGAACCCGGGCAGCGTAAAGGTGACCGAATACTCACCCGGCCGGAGATTGACAATCCGGAACCGCCCGTCGCCGTCGGTCGTTGCCAACCGCACTTTTTCGATCAGCGCCGGGCTCGCCGCTTCGACCGTGACGCCGGGGAGCACACCACCTGAAGCGTCCCGTACAATCCCCGTAATCGTGGCGCTGTTGCTGTCCTGCGATCGTCCGACACCTGGAACGAGCAGCACTAAGGCAACGATCGCGACCGCTGTCCTCATACGTTCGACGCTCATCGTGTCCCCCGAAAATGATTGATGCAGGAGTAATTCGCCGAGGCGGCGCAATGCTACGCGTCGAACCTGAAGAAGAACTGAAAAGCCGCTTGCCTACTGTTGTCCGGGCGGCGGGCCACCGAACAACCGCTGACCCGTGGCGTTCAACGTGACGTTCTGTGCGTTGGCGTGGTTGCTGCCGTCGCGTGCGCCCTTTGCTTCCACCGTCACCTGATCGCCGATCTTCATCGAGTTGTTCTTCCAGCCCTGTCGCAGCAATTGGCTCGGGCTCGCCATCTCGAAACCCCAGTTGACGACGGAGCCATCGGGATTCTTCACGTCCATGAAGAACCAGATATGAGGATTGGTCCACTCGACCTTCGTCACCGTGCCTGTCATCTTCAACGGCTTGTTCTCGTCGAACTCCGCGGCAAACGAATGGTGCGCCAACGCCCGCCCTGACGCGGCGAGCGACGCCACACACATCACGACAATTGCGAGTCTCCTTCTCATTGCTCTCTCCCGATTTTGGGTGCTTCCTTCAAGCGCTCCAGGTCACGATTGTTCTCACAGAGGTGCTCGAGCAGCTCCGTGTCAGGTCGCAGCACCAGGCTGATGTTCCTGGACGTCCAGGGCTGCGAATACGCCTTGGGATCGTCGACGGTCACGGTGAGCTCCAGAGTTCCGAAGTTCGTACGATGAAACCGCTCGGTCGTGCGAAGCGCGTCGGTGTGCGGGTGGCCACGGTTGTCGAGCCAGCTGCCTTCCTTGAAGCCAGCCGTTTCGACGACGAACGTGTCGCCCTCCCAGCGGCCGATTGAGTACCCATACCAGGCCGGATCCGGATCGACAGGCAGCTTGCGGCCGTCGGTGAAGACCTGCCGGTACTTGTGGAATTCCTCGAACAGGAGAATGGTGACGCCGGGCGTCTGGATGATCTTGAACGGGTGCGCCGCCACAAACATCGCATCCGGCACGCCGTGCGGCATGCAGTAGGTCATGGGCACTTCATAGCCGAGCGTATCGACGCGGTGCTTGTACAGCGCCGCCGCTGCCGGCAGCATCGGCGGCTCGGTTCCGACCGGCGGGAGGTGCTGCACGAAGTCATAATTCGGAGCGTTCCAGATGCCCGACAGATCCGGCTTGCCGTCCGCGCTGCGCGGCGTCGGCGCGTTCAGATTTGGCTTTCCATCGGCGGTGCGAGGGGTTCCGGGAAGCGGCAGCGAGAGCCACTGCGCCAATGCTGTGGTTCCGGTCCCGCAGACCAGCGCCAGCGCAACCATCGTGCGACGCCACGCCGTCAACTCACAGATCCGCATCGATCTTCTCCTGAAGAAGCGAAGCAAATCCTATGAGTGTGAACTGAAAAATCGCTGAAAGCCGCTCCAGGTAACAGCTCAATCGACGATGTTGACGGGCACACCCGCTCTGAAGGACAGAACATTGCCGATCGCCATCGCCAGCCCCGCCTCGGTGGCTTCGCGCGTGATTCCCGCGGCATGAGGCGTGAGCACCACATTCGGCAGCTGAAGCAGCGGCGAATCCCCCGGCAGCGGCTCGGTCTCGAAGACATCGAGGCCAGCGCCAGCAATGCGTCGGCGTCCAAGCGCCTCGACGAGATCCCGTTCGACGACGATCCGGCCGCGGGCGGTGTTGATGAAGATGGCACCTGGCTTCATCATCGCGAAATGCTCGGCCCGAATCATCCCTAGCGTCTCCGGCGACTGCCGGACGTGCACGCTGACGACGTCCGCGCGGCGGAACAGATCCTCGAATGTGACCCATGAGTAGTTGCCGCGATGATTGAACGACCAGGCGATCACGTTCATGCCGATTCCAGCGCCCAGCCGCGCGACCTCGCGACCGATCGCACCGGTCCCGATCACGCCGAGCGTTTTCCCATGGAGCTGCTGCACCATCGCGCGCGGCCATTCACCCGCCCTCACGGCACGATCGATGTTCACGGTCTGCCTCGCTACGGCGAACATCAGCGCGAGGGTGTGTTCCGCAACCGCCCGTGCAGACACGGCGGGCGTGTTGGTGACCGTGATGCCGCGTGCCTTCGCGACGCCCAGGTCGACATTGTCGGTTCCCGTCCCCCAAATCGAGATCAACCGAAGCTGCGGACAGTCGGCAAGTACCTCCGCGGTGAAGCGGGTTGACGCGCGGATGTTGATCACCGCATCAGCATCCGCAATCCGCGTGACGAGCTCCCCGGAATTGGCCGGCAGCGTCGGATAGATCCGATGTTCGCAGTCGCGCAGCTGTGCTACTGCGTCGCTCGGCGCCAATACGGGCGGTGCGTCATCCGGGATGACGAGGAGTGGCATTGTTCGCGGTCACTTGGCAGGCGGATCCAACACGTTGCCCGGGAATCGAGCCTCGATATAGGTGACGTGACCGTTGATGTTGCTGAACCAGTGAGCGGTGCCTGGCGGGATGATGACGACGTCTCCTGGCTTGATTTGATTCGTCTGCCCGCCTTTGATCCCCGCCGTCCGGTTCTTCGGGTCCGGCATCGTCCCGCCCGTCGTGTACGTGCCGCCGCCCTCGAGGATGTAGTAGACCTCCGTCACGTTCTGGCCGTCACCTTCCCTGGTGTGCACGCTCGCGTTATTCGGGCCGTTGGTCCGGCGGCGGATGACGAATGGTTCGACAATCTGCGCCCTCTGACCGGCGACGATGCCGAGCGCCGGCTTGTCGTCATCAAGGGTTTTCTTCCACTGAGCAGCGGCGATGAATTTGCCGGGGGGCGTCACAACCGCCTGCGCCATGCCGACGAGATCGTGCACCGAAAGGACCGCCATTGTCCCCCACAGGGCGCCGAGCAATAGTTTCCTCGTCATCATTTCTCTCCCGGGCACAATCGCCTTGCACCTGCGCCTTGAGTCCTGAGCACTGTCAATTGGAACCGGTGAACTTCGCGCTTCCGAGCTCCATCAATGGCGCAACGCCGTCAGGGTCGACGCGAACGACCACGTAGCTCGTGAACTCCTCGGCGTCTTCCCACTTGTGAGGCGTGCCGGCCGGAATGATCAGGACGTCACCCTTCGCAATCGTGACATCCCTGGCACCAACCGCCGTTGTTCCGGCGCTGCCCCGGCCGTTGCCGGCGCTCACGGGACGACGCTTCCAGTCCGAGATCTTGCCTCCGAGCTTCATGTGGCCCTTGCCCTCGAGAACGTAGTAGACCTCCGCCACATCGTCGTGAACGGCGTAATTCGGGTTCTTCTGGCCCTTGTTGCGGGTCACGACGCTGACGCCGACCTGGTGCTTGTCGCTGCCGCCGCCGGCCTTGACCATGTTCATCGGAACGTCGTCGTTCCTGGCGGCGATCATGTTTCTTTTGTGCGCGTCGATCTGCGCCGCGGTAATGAGCGTCGCCGGCAGATCGTATCGGTGACCGGGCAAGACCAGCGGAGAAGGATCGCTAGGCTGTTGCTGTACGGTGAGCGCTGCCGTTACGCCCATCACGGATATTCCTAACGCTAGGGTGCCGTATCTCCAGATCGTTCTGTGCATGATTGACTCTCCTGTGATCGCACCGCGAAATCTGTCGCTGCGTAATTCTGCATCGAGGGTCCAGCTCGGGATTCGGGCGAATTTATGGTGTGACGCCGCCGGATCGCAGTTTGCGGCGACCCGACGCCGTGAATAGGCCCGTCTCAACGGTTCGACGGAACGCCGGAGTCGTGATGTTGCTCCTGACCGTTTCCGCTTGTGCTCATAAAGCTCCGACGGCGCCGCCCCAAACGCCGCCGCCGCAAGTGCCATCGCCCCAGACGGCGCGGCCGGAACCGCCGCCACCGCAGGTGCCCGCAACGCCAGCACCCGCACGACCGGCCACACCATTGCTGTTTACCGCGACTGCGTACTGCACCGGTACCGTTACCGCATCCGGCATCCCCGTGTCGAAAGGTATCGTCGCAGCGGATCCGGCGGTCTTGCCGCTCGGAACGCGCATTCGGATTACGAGAGCTGCGCCTTACAACGGAACATACTGGGTCCTCGATACGGGGGGCGCAATACGTAAACGCCGTTTGGACGTCTATATTCCAGACTGCGCCGCGGCGCGGCAATTTGGCCGCCGCTCCGTTCACGTCACTATCATTCCGGGCCGGCGTTAACAAGCTCGCAGCCACCGGTTTTTCACTACTGACACCACTCGCGCGATCAGTGATGATCCGCCCGCCTGAGACGCTCTGAACGAGCCTCGCGTAGGTCATAATCGGTCCGCGTTGAACCCTACCTGACCAATCGGAGGTTCACATATGGAGCGGCCCGCATTGTTGGCGGCAGTCTTTCTGATGTCCATGGCCGGGGCGAGCGAGGCCGCGTCCACCTGGTACGTGAAGGCGGATGCCGCGGCCGGCGGCAATGGAAGCAGGGATCGCCCGTTCGCCACGCTCGAACAGGTTGAGACCGCGTCACGACCCGGCGACACGGTCCGCGTGATGCCGGCGACGCGTCCGCTCGACGGCGGCATTCAATTGAAAGATGGCCAGCGTCTGATTGGGCTTGGCGATCCCGTCACAAAGGCGGCTGCAAGCGGAGCGCGGCCGACGGTCACCAACACCAACGCAGCCCGTTATCAGGGCGACGCCATTCGGCTCGCCAATTACAACGTCGTCGAGAACATTCATATCGACGGTGCCACGCGTGCCGGGATCTTCGGGGTCAACGCTGCGCGGCCGGAGATTCGCGGCACCCTGATCACGAACAACATGATCCAGGGAAACGATCTGCGACGCCTGGAGCGGCTCTGGCCGGAGGGGTTCGTCCTCTACCAGTCGCAGGGGAATCACTTCGGTGGCATCACGCTGCTGGCGTGCGGTCCTGGCGCGTCCAGCTATTGCGCGATGCATGCACCCGAACGGCCGGCTGCTGCGAACTTCGGCGAGGCTGTCATCGCGGGCAACGTGATTCGTGACAGCAATCTCGAAGGCATCATGCTGCTGACCGATACCGGTGCGGTCGGCAGTTTTACCGTCACCGACACCGTCGTCCGTGATCTGTCACTGAATCTGCCTCGTCCGGAGTCGTTCACTCCGCCAGTGGGTATCGTGCGGTCGCGTGCGTTCACGCTGATCGCCCTCAACCATTCGCAGGTGCGTCTCACCATGTCGCGGTTTCACGCCGAGAATCTGTCACCCGCGGGCAATTACGCGACCGACGGCCTGGTGTTCCTGACGGGCGGCGACAGCCCGGTGGTGAACGCCCGCATCTCCGACGCCGCCGTGTTGAACCCACGGATGGTCGGCGAGGTGAACAACGGCGATTCGATCGAGATTCAGCATCGCGGCACCACCAACGGGATACTGAACATCGACATGACGCGGCTCGACCTTCGCGATCCTGCCAGCGCGAACATCAAGATCCTCGAGGCGGCGAATCCGACCAACGGCATCTACAACCTGACCCTTTCGGATTCGGTGCTCACCAACACCAATCCTGCCGGCGGCCTCGACGGGCAAATCCGGTTGAGCGGTGCAAGCAACGGATCGAAGGCCTTCACGCTGACGGTGAGGAATACGAAATTCTCCGGATTCGGCGGCGCGATCGGCATCCTCAATGCGAATAATCTCGACACGCTCAAAGTGCTCGTGGAGAACTCGTCGCTCTCTGACTTCACCGCCCCGCCCGGCGCGAAGCCGATTGCGGCAGTGACGGTGACGCATCCGGCTGACAAGACGCTCGGGATGGCGGTCATTGACCTGGGCGGCGGGTCGCTCGGCAGCCGAGGCCGCAATCGCTTCGTGAAAAATGCAGGACTCGATCTGTCGGTATCGAATGCCAGTGCCGGAACCGCTCCAATCCAGGTCGATGCCGCCGGGAATTACTGGGAAGACGGCCCCACCGACATCGCGATCAGCGGAAACGTCAAGTTCACCCGGCCGACGAATCTGACATCCGATCCCGCACGCTGACGAGAGGTGGTTCGCATGAGACGCGTTCACATTCTGATCGTTGCGATTTCGATTGCGGTCGCCGTGCCGAGCGCCTCTTCCGCGCAAAGCCATCCAGAGTTCGTCGCCCTGGGCCGCGTCAGCGCAGCCCTCTACAAACCGGATACAGGCCCTGCGCCACACGTCGGCTTCGTGATCGGGCACCGCACCGCGAACTACTTGAACCACATCGCCTGCCGGGAACTCTCCAGTCGCGGCTTTCTCGCGCTTTGCTTCAACACGAGGTTTCAGAACAACGAAACCCAGGTCCGTTGGGAAGAGACGCCGCTCGATGTGAAAGCCGCGGTCGAATTCGTTCGCCGACAGGCGGGGATCACAAAGGTCGTCCTGTTTGGCCACAGCGGCGGCGGACCGCTGATGAGTTTCTATCAAGCCGTCGCGGAAAATGGTCCGGCGTACTGTCAAAAGCCGGAGCGGCTGGTGAAGTGCACCGACGATGTGCGCGGGTTGCCGCCGGCGGATGCGATCGTGTTCGCCGACGCTCACGCGGGAAACCCAGTGCAGACGCTGCGCAGCCTGAACCCGTCGGTGACGATCGAAGCCGGCAAGCGGAAGGTCGACCCTGCGCTGGATCCTTTCGACGAAAAGAATGGATTCAATCCAAAGGGGCCGTCACATTATTCAAGAGCGTTTCAGGATCGTTATTTCGCCGCTCAGGCCGCGCGCATGAACGAATGGATTGATCGTGCACTCGGCATCCAGGAACGGATGCGAAAAGGCGACTATCCCTATTCCGACGATGAGATATTGCTCATCCCTTCCGGGGGCAATCCCGGTGCCGGAGCGGGAGGTGATGCGAAGCTCGCGACGCTCGACCCGACGATCGCTGATCTGCAGAGCACCGCGCGCCCCGAGAAGTTGCTGAGAAACGACGGCAGCATCGTCACGCAAATCGTCAGAAGCGTCGCGACAGCCGAACCAGGAATGGCCCGCACCAATCGTGACTTCGACACCGGTACGAAGATCTTCACGCTGAAATCTTTCCTCAGCGCCAATGCCACGCGAGCGACCAACGCGAACGGGGGAATCGATTTTTGTTCCAGCAATAATTCCACCACTTGCGCGGTGCAGTCGATCTCGGTACCGATCACGATCGCGGCGATGGGCGCATACCAGTTCATCCGTGATGACGAGATCATCTTTGACAAATCAGCGAGCAAGGATAAGGACTACTTCGTCCTGGAAGGAGCCGTCCACGGATTCACCCCCTGCACCGCGTGCGAAACCACCCGCGGCCAGTATTCCAACAGCGTGAAAAATCTGTTTGACTACATCCGGGACTGGACGAACAAGCGATTCTAGGCGTCGGGCTTCGATACCGCGGAATCGTAAAGGCCTGCGGCGTCGTAGACGATAGGACATAGAGGACCAGGGGAATACATTTGGAGGCGATTCCAAACCCACCACAGCCGTTCTGGGGATTTCGGCCGCTCGTCTGGCCCCCACGCCGGGGAACCGCGACCGGCCCCTGGATCTGGAACGAACGCATCGACACGCTGTGGATCGCCGGCGGCGCTTCGCTGTTGTTTGCAGCGGTCGCCCTGCCCGTGGCGTACCTCTGGACAGGCTTGGGACCAGTGGTCGGCGCGACGTTTCTGCATCTCGGCGTGATCGTCAACTATCCGCATTACGCAGCCACATACGAGCTTGCCGTTCGTGAGCGAACGAAGCGGCCACGAGGTTTTCGGTGGCTGGTCGCCACCAGCCCGCTGATGTTGGCCGTTGCAGTGGCAGCCGTCCGCTGGCCGGCGTTGCTGGTAATGCCGCTCTTTCGCGTCTATCTGACCTGGTCGGCCTTTCATTACGCGGCCCAGCACTTCGGCATCGCGTCGATGTACTCGGCCAAAGGGGGCCGCCCGTTGCTGCCTCGAGAGAAACGGCCGCTGCAGGCGTCGTTTGTCGGCGTGGCGATCTACATGATGATTGCGCTCAACATGATCGATGGCCACACGCTGGCCGGCGCGATGCCCGGTTATCAGGTCATGGAAGCCGTATTGCCGCGCGCGATTTATCCGCTGGCGGTCGTCGTCCTCGCCGCCAGCGTCGCCACGTTCGTCCTGGGCAACGGCCGTTTACTCGCGCGGACTGGTCGCGGCTTCGATCGCAGCGTGTGGCTACTGGCGTTGACCAATTGCGCCTGGTTCGTGGTGCCGAACATCTGGCTCCCGGGTGCGAAGCAGCCGTGGCTCGGCGAGCTATTCGCGTTCTGGGTCCCGCTTGCCGTCCCGTTTTTTCACTGCGCGCAGTACCTCGGGGTCGCGGCCGACCGCGCGCGCTCGGAGGAGCCGCTTCGACCGGTGCTCTGGATGTCGTCGCTCGTGGTGCTCGGGCTCCTGCTGTTCGAAGCGACCGTCTGGGGCTTGCCGCGCGTCACCTCAATCGCCGCGTCGCAGGCAGTGCTCATTGTCACCTCCCTTGTGAACATCCATCATTTCGTGCTCGATGGCGTGATCTGGAAGCGAACGACGCCGGGCCGGCTAAAGCCGGCCCCTACGTACGCGTAAGGCCGCCTTCAGGCGGCCCATCACTTGGGCCGCCCCGCAAAGCCACGAGCGATCATTTCAACCTTGTACAGAGAGCCGGCGCCGCCGACATACAAGGTCTTTTTCTCCGGCCCGCTGAACGCGAGATTCTGACAGTCGGCCGGTGGGCACTTGATTGGAATCGTGCCGAGGTGCCTCCCCTGTTCGTTCAACACCTCGATGCCGCCTCCGGTCGCGACGTAGAGACGCCCCTCGCTGTCGATCGTCATACCGTCGGCAAACGTCCTGATTCCGCCAAGCCCGTTGTCACGCGTGCTGCGGCCGGTCAGCGAACCAAATGCGCGGCGGTTCCGCACGAGGCCGTCGGCCTGAATATCCCAGGCGATGATCTCGGCGCCGTTGGAATCGCTGACGTACAGCGTCTTCTGATCGCGGCTCAACTGGATGCCGTTCGGGCGAATCATCTTGTCTTCGATTTTGATCGCGCGCCCTCCGGGTGGAACGTAGTAGACGGCCGGCGGCAACTGTGGTTCGAGCGGCCTTCCCAGCTGCTTCACGAGCGCCTCGGCCTGCTGCACGGTGAGCCCGGGCTCGGTGAAGTACACCCCACCGTTGCTGGCAACGATCACGTCGTTCGGCCTGCTGAACGGCCGCCCCTCATACGCATCGGCCAGCACCGCGCGGCTCGCGGGCGGATAAATGACGCCGATCCTCGTCGAGCCGTACCACGCTTGCGCGGAAATGAGACGTCCTCGTCCGTCCTCGGTGACCCCGTGCGACTCGTTGGAGTCGGCGACGAGCACCGACACCTCGTTCGTTCGCGTGTTCAAACGGTGCAGGCGACGCGCCCCGGGCTCGGAAAAGACCAGCGTGCCGTCGCTGAGCCCGATTGGATCGTCGAGCCCGTCGTATCCTGTCAGGATGCGCTCGATCGGCGTGCCGCCCTTGACCACGCCAGGGATATCGATGGCGGCACCGGCCACAGCAGGCGCCTGTGGCGCCTGCGCGCGCGCAGCCGTGTGTGCAGCCTGGAAGGTCGGGAAGCTCACCACCGCCAGCACCGCAACCACACGCACCACATGTCGTTTCATGGGCACACTCTAGCGCAGGTTGCGGCGGCCGTTGTTCGCGAGCAATCAACCGTGATAGTAACGTTGCGCCCTATATGCCCTGTGAATATCTGAATTTCATTGGCGGCGAGTGGGTGCCAAGCAGCACCCAGCGCACGTTCCCCAACATCAACCCTGCAAACACCGACGACGTCGTCGGCGCGTTCCAGGCATCGGGACCCGACGACGTGACGGCGGCGTTCTCGGCGGCCGAGAAGGCGCAACCAGGGTGGGCGGCGCTGCCGGCACCCCGTCGCGGCGAGTATCTGTTCAAAGCCGCGGAAATTCTCGAAAGCCAACTGACGGCGGCGGCGACCGACATGACGCGCGAGGAGGGGAAGACGCTGCCGGAAGCCACCGGCGAAGTAAAGCGCGCGATTAACATCCTGCGCTATTTCGGCGGTGAAGGCTCGCGGCTCTTCAGCTACCAGATCCCATCTGAACGCGAGAACGTCTTCTGCTTCACGCTGCGCAAACCGCTTGGCGTCGTAGCCCTGATCACGCCGTGGAACTTTCCGAGCGCAATACCAGCGTGGAAGATGGCGCCGGCGCTGGTCGCCGGCAATACGGTGGTGATCAAGCCCGCATCGCTGGCGCCGCTGAGCGCACTGCGTCTTGTGGAGGCGCTGGAGAAAGCCGGAGTCCCCGCGGGCGTCATCAACTTCGTCACGGGCAGCGGTGGCGCCATCGGCGACTCGATGCTGGAACACGGATCGCTACGGGCAATCTCCTTCACAGGTTCGTGCGACGTCGGCAACCGGCTGTACGACAAGGCGACGCGACGCAGGCTGCGGGTACAGCTCGAGATGGGCGGCAAGAACCCCACAGTCGTGCTCGCCGACGCGAATCTGGATCTCGCCGCCGCGACGCTCGTCAACGCGGCGTTCTTCTCGACCGGGCAGAAATGCACGGCCTGCAGCCGCGCCATCGTCGAACGATCGGCCTACGAGCCGCTCGTCGAACGCCTTGTCGCGAAGACACGTGCCTTGAAAGTCGGCAATGGACTGGAGACTGGCATCGACATCGGCCCTGCAGTCGACGAAACGCAGCTCAAAACTGATCTCGACTACATCGGGATCGCCCAGCGTGAAGGCGCGAAGCTGCTGTGCGGCGGCCAACGGCTCACCGGCGGCGCGTACGACAAGGGCTTTTTCATCGAACCAACCCTGTTCGGTGGCGTCACGCCCGAGATGCGCATCGCCCAGGAGGAGGTGTTCGGCCCGGTGCTGGCACTGATGGTCGCCGAGGACTTCGATGACGCCATGCGCCTGGCCAACGGCGTGCGGTTCGGTCTCTCGGCGGCGATTATCTCCAACGACATCTCGCGCGTGCATCAGTTCATCAATCGCATCGAAGCTGGACTCATCACGGTGAATCTGCCCACCGCGGGAGTCGAGTATCAGCTGCCGTTCGGAGGCACGAAGGAGTCGAGCTTCGGCATGCGCGAGCAGGGGCCGCTCGCGCTCGACTTCTATACCGAGAGCCGGACGGTCTACTTGAAGCACACTGTCTGAATTCAACTTTCACAATGCCAAGTGCAAACGCTACCCGTCCGGGCGGGCGCATCCTCGTCGATGCGCTTCGCATCCACGGCGTGGATCGCCTGTTCTGTGTTCCGGGAGAGAGCTATCTCGACGTGCTCGACGCGTTGTACGACACCCCGCAGATTGCGACGGTTGTGGCCAAGCATGAGGGCGCCGCAGCGAACATGGCCGAAGCCGATGGCAAGCTGACCGGGCGTCCGGGCATCTGCTTCGTCACGCGGGGACCCGGTGCGACGCACGCCAGCGTCGGCGTGCACACGGCGTATCACGACTCGACACCGATGATCCTGTTCGTCGGCCAGGTGCAGCGCGACGTGCGGGGCCGCGAAGCATTTCAGGAGGTCGAGTTCCGTCAGATGTTTGCACCGCTGGCGAAGTGGGCCGCGGAAATCGAATCGGCGGATCGCATCCCCGAGTACGTGCTTCGGGCGTTTCAGGTGGCAACCTCCGGCAGGCCAGGTCCGGTCGTACTGGCGCTGCCCGAAGACGTGCTCGCCGACCAATCGACCGCCTGCGACACACAGCCGTATCACGCCGTCCGAACGGCCCCTCGAGACGCGGACCTCTCGGCGCTTCGCGACGAACTGCAGAACGCTTCGAAACCGGTCCTCATCGTCGGCGGATCGTCGTGGACGGACGCGGGATGCGCCGCGCTAACCCGCTTCGCGGAAGCCAACGCATTGCCCGTCCTGGCTTCATTCCGGCGGCAGGATCTGTTCGACAACAGGCATCGGTGCTACGCGGGGCATCTCACCCTCGGATTGCCGCCGTTCCTGCAGCAGCGTGTCAAGGCGGCGGATCTGATCATCGCGCTTGGCTCACGCCTCGGCGATGTGACGACGATGACGTATTCGGTGCTGAAGCCGCCACGCATCGCGGCGCGGCTCGTCCACGTGCATCCGGACCCGAACGAGCTGAACCGCGTGTATCAAGCCGACCTTGCCATCGTCGCTGCGCCGTCGACCGCCGCCGAACGGTTCGCGGAGATCCCGCCGATCGAATCGCCACCGTGGCGCGACTGGACCGACGCCGCCCGGCGCGAGTACGAGAACTTCATTGCGGTGCCGGAGAAGGGCCCGCAACAGGGCGTCGACATGGCCGTCGTCATCCGGCATCTCGCGACGCAACTGCCGGCGAATGCACTCATCGCGAACGGCGCCGGCAACTTCACCGTTTGGGTCCACCGGTTTTTCACCTACAAGGCCCCGCACACGGAACTGGCACCGACCAGCGGCTCAATGGGCTACGGGGTTCCTGCCGCGATCGCCGCGGCACTCCGCTATCCCGATCGAACGACGGTATGCGTCGCCGGCGACGGCGACTTTTTGATGTATCCGCAGGAGCTGGCGACTGCGGCGCAGTACGGAGCGCGACTCGTCGTGCTGATCGTCAACAACGGCATGTACGGCACGATTCGAATGCATCAGGAGCGTCGCTTTCCTGGGCGGGTATCGGCGACGGAGTTGGCGGCTCCGGACTTCGTGCAATTGGCGCAGTCGTTCGGCGCCTCTGCGGAGCGCGTCGAGACGACAGACGCGTTCGCGCCAGCGTTCGAGCGTGCGCTCGCCGCGCGCGGATCCGCGGTGCTGGAGCTGCGCGTGGATCCGAATCAAATTACGCCGGATCGCCGGATCGGTTAGTGGTGGGTGTTGAGTCGTTACTGCGATTCACCACCATCGACTCGAAAATCGATCGCCAAAACGGCGTCACACGGGATCTAGCCCATCGTGGAACTGAGCGCACGCCAGCCGGGCATGGCATGTGCTGAGGACTTCATCCGATTACCAATCCCGCGGAATTCTTGCGATGAACGCGTCATTCGCATGTCGCGGTCACGGTATGTGGCGACCGCCGCGACGAGTGGCGGTCATAAGGCGGGAACGAACACGTCCACGACTGCCTATAAGGAGAACGCCATGGCCCAAGCTACTGCTACACCACCTCGCAGCGAACAGGCAGCGGACAAAACGCCTATTCGTCCGTTTCGGGTGAATGTGCCGGAAGCGGAACTGACCGAATTGGGCCGGCGTATAACGGCGACGCGATTCCCGGAGAAGGAACCCGTCGCCGATCCGTCGCAGGGCGTGCAACTGGCCGTCATTCAAGCGATCGCGCGGTATTGGGCGACCGACTACAACTGGCGGCGGTGCGAGGCACAACTGAACGCCCGCCCCCAATTCATCACCGAGATCGATGGGTTGGACATCCACTTCATTCATGTCCGCTCGAGACATGAAGATGCGATGCCGCTCATCGTCACCCACGGCTGGCCCGGCTCGCCGATCGAGCAGTTGAAGATCATCGATCCACTGACCAATCCCACGGCTCACGGCGGCACCGCGTCGGACGCCTTCCACGTGGTGATCCCGTCGATGGCCGGCTACGGATTTTCAGGCAAGCCCACGACGCCCGGTTGGGACCCCGCTCGCATGGCGCGTGCGTGGGTGGAGCTGATGAAGCGCCTCGGGTACAGGCGATTCGCGGCGCAAGGCGGTGATTGGGGTGCATTCGTCACGAACGTGATGGCTCAACAGGCACCTCCGGAGTTGATCGGCATCCATGTCAACTTCCCCGGTACCGCGCCCTCTGACGTTGCCAAGGCGCTTCAGTCCGGCCAGCCGCGGCCGGCGGGTCTCTCGGCTGAGGAGCAGCGGGCATACGACCAGCTCGCGTTCGCCTTCCGGAACCTCCCTACGCAATTGATGATGGCCGCACACCCGCAGACCCTGTACGGGTTGGCGGACTCACCCGTGGCCCTTGCCGCCTGGATGATCGACCACGACGTGGCCAGCTACGGGCACATCGCGAAACTCTTTGTCGATGGGGAGCCGTTCGGCGACCTCACACGGGACGACATCCTCGACAACATCACCCTTTCCTGGTTTACGAACACGGGCGTGTCCAGCGCTCGTCTCTATCGGGAATACAGGGGCGCCTATATCAATGACTTCAATATCTCGGTTCCCGCCGCCGTTAGCGTGTTCCCTGAAGAGGTCTACCAAGCTCCGCGGAGTTGGACGGAGCGCGCATACCAAAATCTCATCCATTTCAACGCCCTCGCCAAAGGCGGACACTTTGCCGCCTGGGAACAGCCGCAGCTCTTCTCAGAAGAAGTACGCACTGGCTTCAGGTCGCTACGCGGATAGCCAGTAGGAGGCGGGCCAGTCGTTGACGAGATGGCTTCTAATCAGAGGCGCAAGGTGTCGGTTTCCACTTCGAGCCGTCCGGCTCCTTGCGGAAATCCGTGCTGGTGATGAATTCCTGAGTAAGGTACTTCGGATCGTTCACGATGGTCGTGATCGTGATCCAGGTGGCGCTCCGGGGTCCAGACTGAAGGTCAAAGTACTCGGTCAACACCGTATTCTCGCTGTACGGAGCGCCGTTCTTGCGGAGGTACCCAGGGCGGAGCTGTGTCGTGACGACACGCAACGTGCCCCAGCGCGGTGATCCGTTGCCACCCTGCACGGCATCCCACGCAGCAACCGAATTGCCCTGCCACGTCCGTTCGGCGGCGCCAGCCGCTGCCCCGCCAAATCGAAGCAGCCGTGTCTGCGTGCCGGCGTCGGTTTCAACCTTCAGCGTCCGGTCGTCCTGCCACGTGATATGCACTCGCCCGGGAATGCGCATGACGCCGGCTGCACCATATGCGCGGCACGCCTCACCGGCCGCTGCGTCCTTCGCCGGGTCCCACGCGTTGGCGATGGTTCGTCCTTCGGCATTCAACGGAATACCGCCCACGTCACCCTTGGGAGGAGTGAGCATTCGATACCGCCAGTCCTCGGACACCACCGACACCCAGTAGCCGGTGAGATCCACTGGCGCCGTCTGCTGCGGGGACGCAGGGACGCCACCTCCCGCTCCGCGTCCGCGCTGCGCGTACGCGGAAATAGTGGGCAGCGATGCCAGCAGCAGCGCCAGGATCAGGTGCCTCACCGCTTCACCTGCACGCCACGGAACACGGCTTCGACAAACACATCGCTCGATCCGTATTCAGGGTCGTACTCGAACGTCGGCTTCGCAGCCTTGATCTGTTCGAGCGTCATCCCCTTGTCCACCATCGCTTTCACACGATCGCGGACGATCGTCAACATGTCGCGGTACTCCATGACCTCGCTTTCGTCGCAGAGCCGGCCATGCCCCGGGATGACCATCGTTCCACCTTCTTCCTTCTCACCAGGAACGATCATGTCGAGAAGCCAGTTGATGGCGTCAATCTCCCCCGTGATGCTCCCGCCTTTCGCAACATCGATGACCGGATACCGAGTCTTGTCGAACAGATCGCCAGTGGCTACGACATCGGAGCGCCGGAAGACGACGACCGTATCGCCATCGCTGTGCGCGGAGGGCAGATGGAAAAGCTGAATCGCCTGGTTGTTGAACGCGTAATCCTGCTGCGGTGTCGTGAACGTGGACGTCGGCCATGCCGCGACCGGCAGCGGTGATTGTTGCCCCGTCGGAGCGCTCAGTCGGTTGAGGACCGTTTCGAACGCGACGATGGTGGCGTTCTGGTCGATGACTTCGCGTGACTTGATCGCCTGTCCAAGCTTGTTGACCTCAATGTTTCCACCGACATGATCGAGATCCGCGCTCGTGTTGGCGATGTACCGGATCGGTTTGTCCGAGATCGAACGAATCGCGGCCACCACTTTGGCGCTCGCGGCCGCGGCGCCCGTGTCGACGACGAACAACCCCTGAGGGCCGACATTCACGGTGACGTTGCTGCCCCCGCCGCCGATCATGTAGACGTCGCTCGTGACCTGCACCACTTCGACATTCTCGGCCGGCGCGGCTGGCGTCGCCGCCGGGCGACGAGCAGCACCGCCGTTCTGCGCTTGCGCGCCAACCAAGGGGGTGCACACCAGCATGCAGATCAGCGCGGAAAGGGCACTCCCAGGGTGAGACTTCTCGAGCATGCGTTCGGACCTGTTGCCTGTCACTTTGCCGGCGGCGGCGCCGGAGGCATCGCCTGCAGCAGCTGTTTCAGCTTCGCTTGGTACTCCGGATACATCGCCTCGGCTCCCGCGCGCGGCGCCTCGAACGGGAGATGAAATTTGGTCGTGTACTCCGTCAGATACGGGTTCTGACCCGGCAAGTAGTGCGGCACGTACCCTCGCTCACGTCCGGCGATCTCCTCCTGCGCGACGCAAACGGTCCATGTCTGATAGGTCGCGGGCGTGACATTCGACACGAGCACGAAATTCTGACTCTCGACGAGCGGCTCGGTCAGATAGACCGGGTCGTCAACCATCATTACGTGGGTGAGGTAGTTGTTGCCGTGCCTGATGAAATGCTCGGTCATCACCGCCTGATCGCTCATCGGAACGCCGTTACGGCGGTGGAAGAAGCGCTTCAGATGTGTCGTTTCGACGGTGAGCATGCTGCCTTCCCACTTGCCCGTCGAGAATCCCTGCCAGGTGTGCGCGGCGTACTTCCCTGGGTGAGGCCGGCCATCCATCCAGATCGTTCGTGTTTGTGAGAACGTGGAGATGAACGTCTTGATCGCGACGACATCCTGTGTGACCGGGTCCTTCTCCTCCCAGATCCGGATTTGCGCCGGTCCCCTGAATGCCCACGACGCCCCGTTCGGGACGCATTGGCGTTCGATCAGCGTGAGACGGGATTCAGTCCACGTGTCGGCGTGCGCGAGCGCCTGCGGCGTCATCGGCAGGCCGCCGAAATCGCCAATCGACGGATCCGTGCGCGTCGAATCTTCGTGGATGCGACTGCTCCAGTCGCCGACGAGGCTCACTTGCGCGCGCGCAGGACTCGCCCACAGGAGCAATCCGAATAGCAGACCAGAGACGAATCGTGCGCCCATGACGGTCTTCAGAAATCAAAGACGCCGCTGATCTTCAGCAACCGTGCTTGCATGATCGATTGCGGGGTCAGCCAGGGGGTGGTGCCGCCGAACGAGTTGTTCTGCGACAGCACGGCGTTGCTGTTCAGCGCGTTGAACATGTCCAGATTGATGGTCGTCCTGTAACCCGCGATCCGCACTGTTTTTCCGAATCGGAGATCGAGCTGGCTGAATCGCGTGCCATAGGTCGCCCCTGGCGCGATGAGGTTGACTGTCGCATTGGCGGCGCCACCCGACAGCGAGCGTCCAAGCGAAGGAGCGATGATGGCGTTCGATGCGACGTAGGTGGCGCTGATGGCCGGGCCGGGCAGATTCTGGAACGTCGCGCTGAGTTGCGCGTCGACCTTCGGCACGGTGTAGGCGCCCACCAGCTTTAGCTGCGTCGTCCAGGGCGTATTGACGTTACAAAACGGATTCAGCATCGCCGTCTCCGGCAGCTTCTGACGGATCGCGCAGGAATCGGTGTGCGTGCGGCCCGTGCTGGTGCCGCCCTGCACGAAGATGCCGTTGCGAATCCGGGCGGCCAGATTCACGTCGATACCCGACCACACTTCGCTCTGGTCGCCATAGTTGGACGCTTTGGTGACGTAGTTGTCGACCAGACCAACCTTGTCCTGGTTCAAATCGTAGAAGCCGCCAATCGGCTGTCCGGCCGATGCGAGCCGCGAGTCGGTACCCGGCGCCGTGACGCTGAACGCGGTGACATCGGTGGGCGCGACAGCCCGGTTGTCGATCGTGAAGAAGTTCCCGTACCAGCGGCGGAAGTAACTGATATCGATGGAGGTGCGCGGCAGCAGTTCCTGCTGCACGCCGGCGGAAAACTCCCAGTTGTAGCCGCGCACGCCCCAGCCCTTCAGGATCGCCGGGTCGTACACCGAGCCACCGGTCGCCTTGCCGAAGTTCACGTTCGCCATCGCTCCGCATTCGCCATTGGCCGCGGGCAACGCCAAATCACAATCCGGCACATAGTCACGATTCCCGTCAGTCCAATTGCGCGTCGTCGCGTTGCCCACGCGGTTGATTGGATTGAGGACGGATCCGAAGAACGCATCGCCGGATCCCAGCCCCTGCACGTACTTGTTCAGACTGACTTTCACGGCCGTCTTACCGTCGCCTCGAACGTCATACGCGACGCCGAACTTCGGCGTGATGTCTTTGAACCGCACGCCTTGTGTCGCGGGAAAGACGAGGTTGCGCGTGGGCAGGAGCGTCGTCGGACCCGCAACGGATTCGGGCGCGGAGTTGCCGAAATGATCGAATCGCAGTCCGTAGCTCGCCGTGACCCGCGACATGGTCCACTTGTCCTGGACAAAGGCGCCCGAATCGGAATCGGTGGTGTAGATGGTCCGCATCGGATACGCGTACAGGGTGATCTGATTCGGCTGGCCGTTGTTGAACCGGTAGCTCACCGGCTGCGCACCGGCGAGCTGATTGCCGAGCGCGTTCACCTCGTTGCCGTTCCCGAACGTGAAACCGGCCTTGATGATGTGCGCGCCGGTCACATACGAAACCGACGACCGAATGAACATCGTCGAGAACCAGGTGTTCCGCAACGCGGGGCTCGCTCCGGCGCCGACGTTCACCGTTCGATAGACCAGGTTACCGAGCGCCTGCTCCGTGACGGCAATCATCGCCGGATTGGTCTGACCCGGCGGAACGCTCCGCAACTGATCCTGATGGCGATTGATGAACGCGCCATCGACCAACAATTTGTTCGTCAGCGGTGCCGACCAGTCGGCCATGAGGTTGTGCTGCTTGATGCTCTTGCGGTAGAGGGCCGCTTCCGGCGACGTGATGGCGTTGATGCCGTCGGTGCAGGCGCAGTACCCCGATTCCTGATCGCTGACGCCGAACTTCAGCTTCGAGGTCACCTGCCAGGTGACACGCATGTGCAGGTCGGACCCATCGACGGCGTTGAAAGGACGGCTCGTCGGGTCGGGCGCATATGTCCAGACATTGGGGTTGTTGGCATTCAGGTTCGCAAAACTACCAGCCGGATAAACTTCGTTGACCTGCTTCTTGTAGGCCACATGGAACCAGAGGCGGTCGCGCAGGATTGGGCCGCCGACCCCAGGGTTGTAGTCGTAGCTCCGCTTGAGCGCGCTCGGCGTACCAAGCCCCGTGGCTTTCAGCGCCGGCGAGAAATTGTTGCCCTGCATCGCGCCGTTCCCGAGACCAAACGTGAACGTGCCGGACAGACGATTGCCGCCATCCTTCGGGATGTAGTTCACGCGCACACCACCGGTGGGGAGTTCTGCGGAAACAGCGCCGGTGTCGATCGTCACTTCCTGATACGCACTCAGGTTCGTCGCGATGATCAACGTGTTGGCGCCATTCGCGGTGATGCCAAGCGACACGCCGTTCTGTGTCAGACGCTGATCGACGCCGCGACTGCCGTGCACGGTCAGCTGTGAAGACACCTGGTCCGTCGTCCCACCGACGTCCTGGCTGATTGCGCCTGCGATCGACACGCCCGGAATGAGCGTGGCCAGCGTCTTGTCACTGCGACCGGACGGGATGACATCGATCACTTCGTGACTGAGGACGCGCTGCTGCGTCGTATTCTGCACGTCGACGATCGGTGATTCGCCCCTGACGGTAATCGTTTCGGTGACCGTGCCGACGCGCAGGTCAGCGTTGATCGTCGCGGAGAACGAGCCCTGCAGCTCGATGCCCTCACGGATCACCGTTGAAAAACCAGCGAGCGTGAACGTCACCGAATAGGTGCCTGGCCTGAGGTTCTCGATGCGGTACTGACCGGTGTCGTTGGTGGCGGTCGTCCGCACTTTTTCGATCAGCGCCGGGCTCGCGGCCTCGACGGTGACGCCCGGCAGGACCGCGCCGGACGCATCGCGGACGACGCCGGTGAACGACGCCTGCGCCGATGCCATTGCCGGCATCAGCATGACAACTGTGGCAACAGCCATGGTGGTCGCGAAACTGCGCATCCCAGACATCAACTTGTCCCCTGCGTTATTGGTTGGCTTCTGAAAAACGTGCGTGATATGAGTGCGCGATCGCGCCCGTCGAATCGCGCGGCATGTTAGGGCCGACGTTACGGCAGCGTCAACAGGTCTTATTTATCGCGGAACGGGCTGCGGGCTGTAAGAGGGCGCGATGGCGCCGCGCTCGTCCGCTGCCACGCCGCTTTCGAGCTCACGACCGCGGGTTTCCGGCAGCATGGCCACTGCGAGCAGCACGAGCACGTAGGAAGACGCCGAACAGATGCCCATCGCGGGCCCAAGGCCGATGCTGGGAGCGACGACGCCCACGAGCGTCGGGACGAACGAGCCAACTGCACGACCAGTGTTGTAGGAAAAACCCTGCCCGGTTGCGCGAACGCGCGTCGGGAACAACTCCGCGAACGTCGCACCCATCCCCGCGATGATGCCGGACTGGAAGAAGCCAAGAGGAAACCCAAGCAGCAGGACCGCGGTGTTGCTCAGTGGGAGTAGCGTGTAGCAGGCAACGGTGACCGCGGCCGCGCACGCCATGAGCACGAACGTCCGCCGCCGTCCGAGCCAGTCGCTCAGATGCGCGCTGATCACGTAGCCGAAGAAGGACCCACAGATATTGATGCCCAGGTATCCACCGGTGCCGAGCACCGAAAGGCCGACGACAGTCTTCAGATACGTGGCGAGCCACGTCAGCGTCACATAGTTGCCGCCAAGGCCGCCGGCCGCGAGCATCGACGCGAGGAACGTCCGTCGCCGAAGCGCGGCGCCGAAGATCTCCACGAACTGCAACGGCGCACGTTCGGTCGTTGTCGCCTTCATGGACGTGAAGACGTCCGGCTCTTCGACGTAGCGCCGAATCCAGAGCACGAGCAGCGCTGGAATCAACCCGAGCATGAAGAGATACCGCCACGCGACTTCAGGGCGCGCGACGCTGAAGACGATCGTGAACAACAACACCGCTGCGCCGTAACCGACCGACCAGCCACCCTGGACAGTGCCGACGGCACGGCCGCGGATGCGCTTGTCGATGACTTCGCTCATCAACACGGCGCCAGCGGCCCACTCGCCACCGAAGCCGAGGCCCTGCAGACTGCGCGTGAGCAACAGCTGTTCGTACGATTGCGTGAGCCCTGACAGGAACGTAAAGAACGCGAACCAGAGAATCGTCAGGCGGAGGACCGTGACGCGGCCGTAGCGGTCCGCGAGAATACCGGCGATCCAGCCACCGACCGACGAAAACAGCAACGCGGCGGTTGCCAGCGTGCCCGCCTGTGCCTGCGACATGGCCCACAGGCCGATGAGCGTCGGCATGACGACGGCGTAGAGCTGCACGTCCATCGCGTCGAGCGCCCACCCGGTGAAACAGGCCGCGAACGTCCGCCGTTCGCGCACGTTCATGCTGGTAAACCAGTTCGCCATGGGCGGGTATTGGACCACAGAACGTAGGTATCGGGTATCAGGTATCAGGGGTGGTCCAGGTGTACGGCCTGATACCTGATCGGAGTCTACAGCGGCCGAACCTCCACTTTCCTGAACTTGACGACGCCCGCACCGTACTGCAGGGCGAACGGCCCGCGGGCGTGCTTGGTGTCGTTCGCATCGGCCGTTTTCATACCGTTGAGCGTCACGGTCAGGTGCGACCCCTGCGCTCGGATCTCATACGTGTTCCACTTGCCGCCGGCCTTGATGGGCGCCGCCACCTTGGCGACGTTGACGATGCCGCCGGTACCGTAGGTCGGATCCGGACGGGTGTCGAAGATATTCACCTCGTAGCAGGCTTCCGCACCAGGCATTTGCGGGTTGTCGCAGCGGATGAAGATGCCGCTGTTGGCAGGCGTGTCGACCCAGAACTCCGCCCGGATCTCGAAATCCGTGTACGTCTGCTTGGTCACCAGATACCCGCCCATGCCCTTGTCGGCCTGGAGTACCCCGTCAGCGATCGTCCAGTTCGCGTCGCCAACCTTGTTGAACGCCTCCACGTTCTTCCCGTCGAACAACGTCGTCCAACCACCCTGCGCGGCCACCGGCATGACCGACGACGCAGCGCTGAATACCAGGAGCCCTGCAACCACTGCAGCAATGCGTTTCATAGTGCCTCCCGTCCTGACGTGCCTCGCATTGACGAACACTGTCGGATCGTCGAGGGGCAATTCTACGTCTCGAAAAGTTTTTTCAGGCTTTTTTCAGGCGCAGCTCTTAGAATTGCGGCCTCTTTTCTGGCTTCGCTCAATCGGAACCGATTCGCGACACGCAGGTCCTCGTTCGTTCACTGGAGCGTTACGCCCATGCAGACGACATATCGACGCACCTTCTTCGCCGTGGCTGTCGGCACCGCGTGCATCGCGGCGCTTGGCTTGATTACGCTCACCGCGGCCGAAACGAGCACCGTCGCCGCGAATTATGTCTTCGACGGCACGTGGCCGAAGCTGCCGCTGCCCAACAAGTGGACATTCGGCGGCGTCCAGGCGCTCGCCATCGACAAAGACGATGTCCTCTGGGTCTCCCATCGGCCCAACGACCTCAACGAGACGGAGAACTTCGCGTCGCTCAATCCTCCGCAGGCAGAGTGCTGCGTGAAGGGACCGGCGATCCTCGCGTTCGACCGTGAAGGGAACCTGGTGCACTCGTTCGACACGATGCCCGGGCACGTGATTCTGATCGACTCGAAGGCCCAGCTGTGGGTTGGCTCGAATACGCTGCGGATCTTCACGAAGGACGGAAAGCTCGTAAAGGAGATGCCGCGCTCTCCGCAAGTCGCGGGTCGAGGAGGCGCGTCTGGTCCGTCGATGCCACCGGATCTGGATCTGATCGCGGGCGGCGTGGAAGGCGCAGCGCTCGACGAACCCGCACGCGAGGTCTACGTCATTGACAACTATCTTGGCGGTCGTGTGATGGTCTTTGACATGGACAGCTTCCGCTTCAAGCGCGGATGGGGGGCATACGGCAAGCCGTTGAAGGACATTGCACCGATGCCGCGGCCGAAGTACGACCCGAAGATGCCGCTGTCGACCTACAAGGACTTCCTCGCCCACGTGACCATCATGCTGGCAGGCGACGACGTCTTGGTCGCGGATCGTGCGGGCGATCGCATCCAGGTCTTCACCAAACAGGGGAAGTTCGTCCGCGAATTCCAGGTGGCGCCAGAGACGATGGGCGACGGATCGGCCGTGGGAATGGCCTTGACGAAGGACGGCAGAAGCCTGGTCGTCGCCGATCACATGAACAACGTGCTCTGGCTGGTGGACCGGCGAACCGACAAAGTGACGGCCCGTATCGGTTACCTCGGACGCAATGGCGGCGGGTTCAACGCACTTCATATGGTCGCCGTTGATTCCAGAGGCAACATCTACACGGGCGAAGTCGATCCCAACAATCGAATCCAGAGATTTCTGTTGAAGTAACGGAGGAACCGAATGCGTAGAGGCGTCTTACTGTTCGCCGCGGTTGTCCTGGGCATGGCTGTCGCGACGTTCTTCGACTTCAGTCAGTGGGTGTCGGCCCAGCAGAAGGCCGCGACATCGCGTCTGGCCGCCATTCCCGGCGAAAAGGGCGGCCAGGACATCTGGGGTGCGTATGAGCCGGTTGTCGACTGGCCGAAGGACATCTCGAAGATCCCGGGCAACGAAGGGTGGACCTTCGGCGCCGGGCAGAGCGTCTATGCCGAGTCACCGAACCGAGTGTTCGTACTGCAGCGCGGCGAGCTACCGAAGATGGAGCGCCCCAAGGTGCAGAAGATCGCGCCGAGCGTGGTGTTCCCGATCGGACGTCTACCCTGGCGTGACGCAACCGTGGCCAGCTCTCCAGGAAACGGTGGTGCCGGCGCCGACGCCGCAACCGGCGTAGAGGCGTGGCTCAAGGCTGGCAACCAGTGGGGCGTCGACAGCAAGTGGGCGAACACCATCATGGTGTTCAACGCCCAGGGCGACATGATCGAGTCGTGGACGCAGTGGGACAGCAGACTGCAGCGGCCGCACCTGGTGAGCATGAGCCCCTACGATCCGGAGAAACACGTCTGGATTGTCGACGACCACAAGCACGTCGTCTACAAGATGACCAACGACGGCAAGCAGATCGTGCAGACGCTCGGCACCTATGGCGTGCCCGGCGACGACGACAAGCACTTCAACCGGCCGACCTACATCGACTGGTTCCCTGATGGCAGCTTCGTCGTCGGCGACGGCTACAACGGCGCGCGGGTCGTCAAGTTCGACAAGGATGGGAAGTATCTGACCGCATGGGGCCAGCGCGGCACCGGCAAGGACGACAGGCGACCCGGCTACTTCAACAACGTGCACGGCATCGCGATCGATGCGAAGACGAAGCGGGTCTTCGTCAACGATCGCAACAACCACCGCATTCAGGTCTTCGACGAGAACGGAAAGTTTCTCGATCAGTTCAGTGTGGGCGGCGACCCGTCTGACGTCCACCTGATTCACATTTTCAGCGACGGCAACCTGTGGGTCGTCGATCGTGGCACGAGCAAGATGCTCAAGTACGACCTCGAAGGCCATTTCCAGTACGCGTGGGGTACGTGGGGTGACTTCCCGGGCGCCATCTGGGGCGTGCACGACTTCAGCGTCGACCAGGAAGGCAACGTCTACACCGCATCGGTCGACGCCGGCGGCGCGCAGAAGCTTCGCCCGCGCAAAGGCGCGAATCCGGACTTCATGCTCGGCAAGCCGCTGCGCGTGGCCTGGAAGTAGCCGGGGCCGTTGCCGTCGTAGGGGCCGACCTTAAGGTCGGCCCAGTGGAGTTGTCATGAACAAGGTCGTACTTGTCCTCGCGGCGTGCGCACTACTGTCGTTGCGGACGCACGCGCAGAATTCCGCGCCCGATGCCGACGCCGCGATCAAGGCGATCACGACCGCCATCGGCACCGCGCAACTCCGCTCGTTGCAATACACGGGCACCGGGTCGATCTATTCGACAGGCCAGGCCCTCGGCACATTTCCGATCACCGCGACTCTCGACGACCGCAACATGATCGAGAAGGTCGAGGCGTTGGTGGACGCGGGGTACACCGGCGACACGGTACTCGACGGCGCCTACACCGATTACCGGGATCTCGACGGCATCCGCCTCCCGCTGCACATCGTCATGCGCGAGGGCGGCTTCCCGACTTTGGAGCTGAACGTCGCGCAGGCTCGTCCCAACAGTCAGGAAGCCGTCGACGTCGTGGCGCGCGCGACCGCAACACCACCACCTGCTCCGGCTGCGGCCGCGCCGCGCGCCGAACCACCGCAGCCGCTGAAACTCGCCGAAGGCGTCTGGGCGCTCACGCCTGCCATCGAGGGAAGCATCCTTGTCGAGTTCAAGGATTGCCTCGTGATGATCGAGGCGCCGGCCAACGATGCGTACGGCATGGCGGCGATGGAGTCGGCGAGGAAGCTCGCGCCGAACACGCCGATCAAGTACGTGATCAACACGCATCACCACGCGGACCATGCCGGTGGCATGCGCGCGTATGTGGCGGAAGGGATTCCGATCGTCACGCACGAATCGCACCGCAAGTACGACGAGGACGTGATCTTCAAGAATCCGCATTCGCTCAATCCAGACCGGCTGGCGCGGATGCCGCGCGCACCGATGATTGAAACGATCAAGGACAAGCGCGTCTTCACCGACGGCAACCAGACGCTCGAAATGCTCCTGATGCGCGGCCAGCAGCACGCCGAGGGGATGTTGATGGCGTATCTGCCGAAGGACAAGGTGCTGATTCAGGCTGACGCGTACGTACCGCGCCCCGGTGCGCCCCCACTGCCGGCACCCAGCCCACACATGATGAACCTGGTGGACAATGTCTCTCGGCTGAAACTCGATGTCGAGCGTGTGGTCCACATTCACGGCGGGAGCAGTCCGTACAGCGACGTGCTCGCCACCGTGGGACGGCCGCGGTCGACCAATTAACGCGCGCCGCGATCGCCCGCCCGGAGGCTGAAATGAAACGAGTGCTGTGTGGTTTGGTCCTGGTGATAACCGCGTCCCTGGACGGCGCGATCGTGCTCGGCCAAGGCGCCGGTGCCAGCGATCCCGCATTCGTGAGGCGGAATTTCTCGCCCATCACCTACGTCAAAGCCTCGAACCCCAAGGCTGACGCGAAACTTGGGTTCGGCAGTGCGCTGACTGGCCGGACGCTCGTCCTGAGCCGCGACGGCAACACCATGGTCGTCTCGGCCCCCGAAGAGAACAGTGCCGCGAAAGGTGTGAACGGAAACCAGAAAGACGAAATGGCCGGCGGCGCGGGTGCCGTCTACGTCTTCACGCGCGGCGACGCGGGGAAACCGTGGACCCAGCAGGCGTATTTGAAGGCGTCGAACACGGATCAATACGACAGTTTCGGTTTCGCGCTCGCGCTCAGCGCAAACGGGAACACGCTGGCGGTGACCGCGACGCGCGAGGACAGCAATGCGCGCGGCATCAACGGCAATCAGGACGACAACAGCGCGGAGGACTCCGGCGCGGTGTACGTATTCACGCGCACCGGCGGCAGATGGTCGCAGCAGGCATACGTGAAGTCGTCGAATGCTGATGCCGGCGATCAGTTCGGCTGGTCCGTCGCCCTCAGCGACGACGGCAATCTGATGGTGGTGGGTGCGCCGACCGAACAGAGCAATGCCCGTGGCGTCAACGGCAACCAGGCCGACAACTCCTCCGCCAATGCAGGTGCCAGCTACGTGTTCACGCGCGCCGGCGCCACGTGGACGCAGCAGGCGTACTTGAAAGGCGCGCAGACCGATCCAGGAGATCTGTTCGGCTTTGCCGTCGATATGTCCGGCGACGGCGCCATGCTCGCCATCAGCGCCTACGATGAAGATGGTGGCGTCGCCGGGATCAACGGCAACGAAGCGGACAACACGAGGGGCGGCTCTGGATGCGCATACATCTTCATGCGCGACGGCGCGAGCTGGAAGCAGACGACGTACCTCAAGGAATCGAACCTCGACCATCCGCAAGACGCGTTCGGCTCGGCGCTCGCGATCAGCGGCGATGGACGGACGCTCGCGATCGACGCTCCAGACGAGGACGGACTGATTGGCGGCATCAACGTCCCGCAGTATTCCGGCAAGGAGAACCAGGACACGTCGAACGGGGCAATTTACTTGTTCGTCAACAACAATGGCACGTGGTCGCAGCAGGCGTACATCAAGGCGTCGAACCCGCACCCGAACGACTTGTTCGGCATCCGCCTCGCCATCAGCACGAACGGCAACGTGCTCGTCGCATCCTCCATGCTCCAGGCCGGAGGTGGACGGGGGCTGAACGCCAATCAGCAGGACTTCTCGGCCGAAGAATCCGGGTCGGCGTACGTGTACACGCGCAACGGCACAACCTGGACGCAGCGTGCTTATCTGAAAGCGCCGAATTCGGACGCGTACGACGAATTCGGATCGGGAATCGCCTTGAGCGGCGACGGCAACACGCTCGCGATTGCGGCATGGGGCGAAGACGGTGGCTCGGCCGGGATCGGCGGCAACATGAACGACAACTCGATCCGTGCATCCGGTGCTGTCTATGTTTATTGACATGTACGTAGGGGCCGCCTTCAGGCGGCCCGTCCTTGCCATCTGCGGTGCGGTACTCGCACTCGCGACGACGGCCGCACAGGCACCATCGACGACGTCTGAAAAGGCGCTCGTCGACGAGCTGGTGCTCGCCAACCGCATGCTGGCCTCGCAGGAAATCGGGTTCCTCGATGCGTTGGGCCATGTGAGTGTGAGGAGCCGCACCAACCCGAATCGCTTCTACATTTCGCGGTACATCGCGCCGGGCCTCGTGACGGCTGCTGACATCGTCGAGAACGATCTCGAGAGCAACGCCGTCGGCGGCGAGCGCAAAGACGAATACCAGGAGCGTTTCATCCACGGCGAAATCTACAAAGCCAGGCCTGATGTGGTGGCGGTCGTGCACTCGCATACACCGGAGCTCGTCGCATTCGGCATCACTTCAGTGCGCCTGCGCTCGGGCGATCGCGAGCTGCCCGTCTACGACATCCGCAAGGACAACGAGGGACGGTTCCGCATCGTCGACACCCCTGCGCTGGCCCGATCGATGGCACAGGCGCTCGGTAAAGACGATGCGCTCCTGCTGTGGGGACACGGCGCGGTGGTCGTCAGTTCATCGGTCTACGGAGTCGTCAGCGCCGCGAACTCGCTGCGCGTCAACGCCCAGTTGCAACAGCAATTGATTTCGATGGGAGGCACGTTCGATTCCAACCCGCGGCGGGTCGCGGCGAATGCGCCACCCGCAGGTCCTCGACAAGTCGTCGTGCCGAACGGGACCGGCGGCGGCTCGGGCGGCGACCGTGCGTGGGAGTACTGGAAGCAGCTCGTCACCCCTGGCATCACTGGCCCCAACAGGATTCCGCGTCCCGACGCTGGTGCGTCATCGCCGCAGCAGGACACGATCAATAACCTCGTCCTCGCCAATAAAATCCTGTCGTCCCGTGAATTGGATATTCTCGACGCGAGCGGCCACGTCAGCGTGCGCGACCCCAGGAACCCGAACCACTACTACATCTCCCGCTACGTCTCAGCGGGCGTCGTGAAAGCCTCCGACATCATCGAGAACGATCTGGACAGCAAGCCAGTTGCAGGTCCACGTTCCGACGAGTACCAGGAGGTCTACATGCACGGCGCGATCTACAAGGCGCGACCCGATGTGATGGCCGTGCTTCACAGCCACACATCAGAGTTCGTTGCCTTCTCGGACAGCTCCGTCGCGCTGCGGCCGGTCGTCAATCAGGGAAGGTTCATCGGCGAAGGATTGCCGCTGCACGACATCCGCAAGTTCGATCCGCGCGAAACGATCATTCGCACTCCCACCCTCGGCCAAAGTGTGGCGGATGCCCTGGGCAAAGCGCCCGGCGTGCTCCTGAAGGGGCACGGGATCGCACTCACCGGACCTTCCGTACAGGATCTCGTCGTCCGGGCGTATAACCTGCGCATGAACGCGAGGATCCAGCAGCAAGCCATCGCGCTCCGTGGACAGCTGACATATCTCGACGGTCAGCCTGCCTCGCCAAACCCGGAAGCGATGACTGCAGGCAGCGGCTCCAACCGTTCGTGGCAGTACTGGAAACAGATTTTTCGAAACTAGTGGGCGGTGGGCTGTGGGCAGGGAGGAGATATGGCGCCACGAGTGAAGACGCTGGCTGTCGCACTGTTTATCTGTATTGCCGCCGCCACGATTCGATCGCAGGCACCGGCTCCGCCCACGCGTCAGGCTGTGATCGACGAACTGGTCATTGCCAACCACATACTGGCGAACGAAGGCGTGCTTGACGGGTACGGACACGTCAGTGTGCGCAGCCCGCAGAATCGCGATCACTACTTCCTCGCACGCGCCGGCGCTCCGGCGCTCGTCACCGCCGCCGACATCGTCGAATACGACTTCGATAGCAATGTGATCGGCGGGTCGACCGCAGCCGGTTACATGGAACGGTTCATCCATGGCGAGATTTACCGCGTACGGCCAGATGTCATGGCCGTGGTGCACTGCCACTGCCCCGAGGTGATTCCGTTTGCGGATACGGGCGTGCCGCTGCGACCGATGTATCACATGGGCTATTTCATCGGCGAAGGTGTGCCGCTGTTCGACAATCGCGCGGGCTTTGGTGTCACCGACATGTTGATAGGCACTCCCGCGCTCGGCAAGGCGCTGGCGACGGCGCTCGGCAAGAGTTCGGCGGCGCTGCTGCGCGGTCACGGCGCCGTTGTGTCCGCCACTTCCCTTCACCTCGTCGTCGGCAAGGCGTACTACCTGAACCTCAACGCCCGCCTTCAGTACCAGGCGATGCAGCTCGGAGGCGGCAAGGTGACGTACCTGGATCCCGAGGAAGCCCGTAAAGCGGAGCAGAACTACGAGCGCTCATGGGACGCATGGAAAGCGGCGCTGCCGCCTCGAATGTCGGCGGGAGCGCGATGATGCACTCCGCTGTTGGCAAGTCGATGATCGTCGCAGCCGCAATGGTTACGTGCTTCGCTGCGGCGTACGCCCAGGATCCGACCAATTCGATCGAGGGCTACTATCCGACACAGCTCAATCGCGGGCAGACCACGACGCTCAACGTGGCGTTCAACGTCGGACGCGGCGGAGGCCCGATCGCCGTTCAGTTGTTCGAGATCGCCCCACCGGACGGTATTACCGTCGGCACACTCAAGGGCGAAGAGGCGCGCGAAGGGGTCATCTGGTGGACGGCGCCGATCAGCGTCGCGAAGGATGCTGCCGCCGGCGCCCGCCGGCTCACGGTCGTGCGGCAGGACGGGAGAACCGCGCCGGTCACGCTGCTTATCGCAGACCACGCCCTGACGATCTCGAATCTCAAGGTGACGTCAGCACCGGGCGACGGCAAGACGGTCGAGCTTCAGTTCACGGCGGAGGAACAAGGCAACGCGACGCTCGGGGACGCGCCGATGGCGTGGTTCACATTGAGCTGCGGTCATCAGCCGGAAGTCGGCGTCGTCCGCGGCAAGGCAGCCGGCAGCGTGGTGACCGCGTCCATTCCACACCCGAAGACGTTCAAAGGGCCTGGCGCGCCGACGTTCGGGCCGAAGTGCAACCTGCAGGTCCGCGCCACCGATCAGGCGAACGTCGAAAGCAACACGCTGACGACGTCCTTCGAATTCAAATAGCGGGGACCGGAATGAGGCCTTTGCACATAGCGATGTCCGCATTCGTCCTCCTCGCGTCCGCAGGTCCTCTGCTCGCGCAGGAGGACTACGTCGATTTCGTCAGCAACGAAGACTTCTTCAGCGTGACGTTTCCAGGCAAGCCGACGGTGACGCAAGGTACCTGGGTGACTGAGCGGGGCATCGTTCTGTCGTCGAAGGTGTATACAGTCGATGGTGCGCACGGTCATCACGTGCTGACGGTCGTCGACTACACGCCGCTCGAACGCCTTCTCTCCCAGAAATCGCACGAGCAGTGCCCACCCGGCGCGGACACCTGCCTCGGTCTCCACGAATCGGGGCTGGGCTACTGGAAGGACGAGTACCGCGGCGCGGTCAACTACGCGATCTCCACGCTGCTCCTGGATAGAGAGGACGTCAAAGTCACGCAGATGGCATTCAGATTCATCATGCTGGTCGCCGGCCAGGAACTGCGGCTGATCAACCTGAAGGATCAGTCGCGGACGACCGCGGCGGCCTACCTGTACAAGAACCGGTTGTTTCTGTCGGTCTCGACGACGCCGAAAGGGTGGCCCGAGGCGATGACGCTGCAGCACTCGCTCTCGTGGCGCGAGCGCGGAAACCTTCAGTTCTACCGGAACGACCCCGCGCCGTAACACGTGGCGCGCGTCCTTTTCGTCCCGTTCCTCATCGTCTTAGGCCTTCTCCTGATCGCGCTGCTCTTGCCGTCGAAAAGCGATACGAGCGTAGCGGCGTGGTGGGCGCGTGTGTGCGGTCAGGCGATATTCTTTTCGCGGATTGTGGTGGCGCTCGCGTTCCTGGCAGCCATTGTGTGGCTCCTCGTGTTGCCCATGCTCGGATGGCCGCCGGCGGGGCCCTGATGCCCCTGTTTACTTGACTCGTCCGCCGGCCGGGTCGCGGACGCGTTCGTTGAACTCCTTCTCGTCAATCGGCGCAAAGATCACCTCCAGCAACTCGCCGTTGGCCGATCCTTTGGGCTGTAACTTGAGTGTCCGCACGTCGCTCGTCCACGGCTTGGTGAAGGTACGAGGATCGTTGACGGTGATGGTCATCTGGACTGTGTTCGCGTCCGCCTTGCGCCACCGCTCGGTGATCTTCGCGTCCTCGCTGAACGGCGTGCCCCACTCGTCCATCCACGCGCGCGAGTCGAGACCAACGGTCTGCACGACCAGCGTGTCGCCTTCCCACTTGCCTACGGAGTAGCCGTACCAGTAGGGTCCCGCGTCTTCGGGAACGGCGCGTCCATCGGTCCAAATCGTTCGCCAGAAATGCGCGTACTCGAACAGCTGGACGATCCGGTCGGGCAGCTGAATGATGTCGATTGGCCGGAAGTAGACCAGCGTACGCAGCAGTCCTGGCGGGTTTGCGTCGCCGAGCGGATCGTTGCCGAACGCCGGGGGCGCCTGGCGTGGTCCTTTGCCCGGCTTGTTCGCGTTGAATCGAGCGAGTCCGTCCGGCGTGAACGGCGGGTCCGCTTTCAGCCATTGGGTGAACTTCCCGCCCTGCTGACCTGCGCCAAGCCAGACGCCTGAGAGATTCGCGGTCTGCGCCGACGCTGCGGAGACGCACAGCATCGCCGCGAGGCCGACCATCGCCGTCACGTGCCTCGTCGACAACTTCATGGATCTCACCAACTACCAACCACCAATTCAGTTCGTGTTCACGGCTCGCGAACCGACAATGTCTTGCCGTTGGCGGTCACGTTGCACGGGTTGGCGCACACACCGACGGGTGTGCCCGCCCGCGACGGATGTACGACGATTGACACCATGTCACCTGCGCCGAGCATCCGGCGGTTCCATCCGGCTCGCGTCAGTACGCCGGGGCTCCCCATCTCGATCGACCAGTTGGTGTGTTCACCC
>Ga0207701_10000490_pt1 | contig 40734 bp, 49 predicted proteins | sample KBSSwiSSwithPhiX_FD_184294 | JGI IMG/M metagenome (GOLD analysis project Ga0207701, IMG submission 184294) | Switchgrass rhizosphere bulk soil microbial communities from Kellogg Biological Station, Michigan, USA, with PhiX - S5 (SPAdes) (version 2) | ecosystem: Environmental > Terrestrial >... | reverse complement strand
GATAGCATGCAGAAGGTGCAAAAAAAGGGAAGGGAAGTCTCCAGTCTATTTTATTTTGCAATGATTCATAAAACCATAGTTTTTTATTCACAATCAATTGCAAATCCTTAATGCAGGCTACCGATAATTCATAAGTTACTTTACCAGATTGAGCGCGAAGTGCCAAAGGGATAAGACCGGATTTACAATACATCGTTATTAAGTCTGTACGACAAATGGCCACGATATTAAGACCACCATGAGATTGCACCCAGCGATAGGCGGCAAACATTAAGGCAAGTGCTGTGTTACTGTTACGATTCTCTTTTAGTACTGTTAACAAACGTATCTCATACAAAAATTCATCAAATGGAAAGGGTATAACCGAACGTGAGAAATATTTATCAACTGAATACTTTTTAGAAGCGGGAGAAGTAATACTTACAAAACCAATAATCTGGCCACCGTACCTGGCTACGATATAGTGATTTTCCACATCAAGTTCATCTGTAAGCCGATAAGTTGGATTTGCTGTATGCTGATTGAGTTCTTGGGCATAAATGTTATGACGAATCTTATATATTGCTTCCCTGTCTCGTTCAGATGCAACAAATAAAATTAATTTTTGAGAAGGAATAATTGACATTGTACAATATAGCGATATTCTGCAAGCCCGGTGTCTATTGGCGTCGCCGCAAAAAAAAATTATATTTGTTGTTTTTTATTTAATTCTTTGATCGTAATCGTCGGAAATAGTCCGGCACTTCGGCCATGCGTAGAGGTTGGACGAACTCTTATTTGGATATTCTGAAATTTCTAACATGCCTAAAGTTTTCTTCACCCATTGTATAGTAGTTTGCCGGTTATCCCTGATAAACCGGGCAGATCTGTAGGGACAGTCTGCTGCTCGCGTCATTTTATACAATGGAAAATATTCACCTCCGATAGAATACTTTTACTTTTGCACCATTATTAACTTAAAAATAAAATAATGCAAGCGCAACTAATCACTTATCAGTTAAACAATATTTCCCAGGCGGAATATTTGAAACAAATGGTTGAACCAGACGCTCCAATTTTAGCAAACGTAAAAGGTCTTATCTCAAAGGTTTGGTTGACAGACGAGGAAAAAAATACCTTTGGTGGCTTCTATTTGTGGGAAAATAAAACTGCAATGGAAGACTTCATGCATTCTGACCTTGTAAAAGCAGTTGTAAGCAGACCGTTCGTAAAAAATGTTTCTTCGGTTGACTTTGAAGTAAATCAGACCGCTTCGTTAATTACACGCGGACTGAAATAAAAGATGGCGTTTTCTGTAAGTTGGCAGATCTGCTTCCGCTAACAGGGTATCGCTAAAATCGGGTCAGACGAAAGTACAATCAGCAGATGTACTTCTGTTTTGCTTTTGTCCCGGCGGATGAAATTCTATTGAGCATTTGTTCAAACTTCAAAATTTATTTATAAATTTTGCATCAGCTACGGACTGACGTATTCCAAATTCCCCCACTTCGGCATTACCTACCGGTTATTATGACTAATAAGCAAGAAATATTGTGTGCTTTTTTATAGTCCAAAAATGACAAAAGATGAAAATACTGATTTTGGGTTCAACGGGTGGAACAGGGCAACAATTGGTCGCACAATCTCTTAAGCAAAATTATGAGGTAACTGCACTTGCCCGTGACCCATCCAAGCTTAAAGTAAATCATGACCGACTCACAGTAGTAAAAGGAAGTGTATTGGATAAAAATGTTTTAGCAAACGCACTGGAGGGAAAGGAGGCAGTACTCAGTGCACTTGGGGTGGGAAAATCGCTAAAGTCAAAGGATTTAATTTCTAATGCGGTCAGAATAATAATTCCTGCAATGAATGAAAAAAATGTAAAACGCTTAGTTTTTCTTTCAGCCTTTGGGGTCGGAGAAACGTTTACGCAAGCTAATTTTATTCAAAGAATTATATTCAAGGTATTTTTGAGAAATATTTACGCTGACAAATCAAAGGCAGATGATCTAATTCGAAAAAGTACACTCGAATGGACATTAGTTTACCCGGTTCTGATGACAGATACTCCTGGAACAGGTAAATATAAAGTAGGAGAAAAATTTGAAATGAAGGGTATGCCAAAAATTTCTCGGGCCGATGTTGCTGAATTTATGCTTCGACAACTTAATGATAATAATTTCATAAAGAAACCCTCTATAATAATGAGTTGATTCTTATTAGATTGTAAGGTTCTTCTAAATCATGGCTGCAGCTAACAAAGGGGGTTCGATTGAGTGGGCAACAGGATCGCGACTCGAAGGCCGGGATAAACATCTCCTTTTTGAATATCGCTTATCAGCTCTGCTTTGCTTCGTTCGCAGTGACTCGCATCTGAACGTCATAACCGAGCCTTGGAATCTGCCTGCCGGCCTTGCTTCGCCGAAGCTCCGCAAAGGCGCAGCAAGCAGGTATACCATCAGCTTTCTATCTTTATCCAGGCTTTCGCCAGGACAGAACCAGCGACAGTTCCAGGCTGACGTAATACGGCCCAGATGACTATCGGGGATCAGCACAGTAAAAAGGCGTGGACGTTGTGGGTATGAGGCTGAACATTCCAATAATTTAACCAACCTAGAATAAATGCCACACAATACGGACGAAGAACATTTAGGTAATCCCAACAATCGCGAATCAGAAAATTCTTCAGACGAAATTATTCTTACTAATAAACCTGGCCCCGTTAACGAAATTCAAGAAACTGAAAATATGGAAGTACATAATCATCCCCATCATGTAACACACAAAAAGAAATGGAGCGAATATCTTTTGGAATTCTTAATGCTATTCCTGGCAGTTTTTCTTGGTTTCATTGCCGAAAATCAAAGAGAACATATTGTGGAGCATCAGAGGGAAAAGAAATTTATGAGTCGAATGCTGTCCGATCTTCGTCAGGATTCGCTATTCTTTGAAACCAGGATCCAGCTGCTTGTAAAACGACAAAAAGCCCATGAGCAGTTTTTGAAAATAATGACTAACCCGGCAGGGGTTACGGACTCGGCAGTTAACAGGGGATTTGTGCGAATTCTTTTGCTTACAGAAACCAGTAGTGACTTCACCACAGCGACGTACAACCAAATGAAAACTTCAGGGAGCTTGCGTTATATAGGTAATGATAATCTTACAACTTCATTGCAGAAATATTATGACGTTCTTTTGGCAAGAGCTACCCACGATGCTGACGGGGCCGATAAATTCTTTACGGACTATATTATTTCTTATATGACAAAACACTTTCGGTTCCAGGACTTCAAGCCAGTCGATGACTCATCGCCGCATATAAAACTAATCAACCGCTCAGCTGAGTCAGATCAGGAGTTGATCAATATCATGGGTGTATGGGCTGCCAACTGCGATAAACAGCTCGATTTGCTAAGGCCAGCACAGCAACAAATGTTAGAGTTAATTAAGCTGACCAAAACAGAGTATCATCTTTAGTAAAAAATTTAGTGAGGTTCATGCCCATACATTTATTCTGAGTGGCTCAATGTAAAAAGGACGACGCAACAAGAAGTTTTCTGCTAGGTTGGCTGCAGATTCCCGCTCGTAGGTTGGCGCAAGCATCTCCTGATTTAATATCGCTTATCAGCTCTGCTTTGCTCCGCTCGCAGTGACTCGCATCTGAACGTCATAACCGAGCTTTGGAACCTGCCGGCCGTGCCTCGCCGAAGCTCCGCAAAGGCGCAGCAGGTAAGTATACCATTAGCTTTTTATCTTTATCCAGAATTTCGGCGGGGACACGGCCAGCGACAGTTCCGGGCTGAAGTAATACGGCCCGAGGACTATCGGGAATCAGCACGGTAAAAAGCCGTCGACGTTGTGCGTCGTGCGACTGAACATTTTAATAACTTAACCAACAAATAAACGTCACACAAGCGGAACAAAAACACAAGTTGGATCTCCAGTTTAACCGTAGCATAACAAGTATTTCCAACTTGTATCATCTCACTAAATTTTTTGTTATGAAGATTTATACCTATTTATTGTTGTGCCTATTTCTGATCTTTTCAGCCTATAGGACATACTCACAACATAATCATGAGGCAAATGATCGTCCAGTACAATTAGAATTTGCACCTGTCCTGAATGCCATTCTTTCTGATCCGGACTTGAAACAATTTCAATTACAATCGTCGCTGATGACTGTTCCTCCGTCTCTGGTTGATACGGTATCTCATCGTCATGATGCCGATTTGTTTGGATATGTTATTGAAGGTACAATTGAGGTTGGCCTTGACCATAAAGAGCCGATTATTTTCAAATCAGGTCAAATGTTCCATGAAAAAAGAAATGTCATTCATTCTCTATTAAGAAATCCAGACAAAAATACCCCTGCCAAAGTGCTTTTGATTTTTATTATTAAAAAAGGCAGACAAGGATACACAAGGGTTTATCCTGAAAAGTAAACTTACATCCCCTCTGCCTCAACCTTGTTGCAAAAGACCGCAGCTAACAAGTAGTTTGGCCCGGCGAATGTAGAATAAATCCTGATCGGCAATAATTCTTCAACTTTAGTATATTGGATCGGGCACATTAACAGCGACTTCTCCCACAAGCTTTCTATCTTTATACCGATTTTCGTCGGTAGAATCCCAGCAACAGATCCGGGCAAAAGGAACACTGAAAATCAGTACAGCAGACGCTCTGAAGGTTAACGGTAATGCTATGACTACAGTGTTCAATCTCAAAGTAGACAATGAAGCCGCTGATGAGCAAACAAGTACTTTTCATACAGGGTGGAGGCAACGGAGGCTACGAGGCTGATGCAAATTTGGTGGCTTCGTTGCAAACTGAGTTGGGCAAGGATTACAAAGTGAATTATCCGAAAATCCTTCCCGATGAAACAGTACAGAATTTCGGACAACGGTGGTTACAGCAAATAGGCAAGGAGATTTCATCTTTCAAGGGTGAAATTATTTTGACAGCCCACTCACTGGGTGCTTCAATGTTGTTGAAATATCTTTCTGAGAGTAAGACTAAAGAAAATATTGCCGGAATTTTTCTTATTTCACCACCATTTTGGACTGGTAACGAAGACTGGGTTCAGCCTCTTAAGCTGCAAGAAAATTTTTCTGATAAGTTGCCGAAAGACATTCCAATTTTCTTCTATCAATGCAGGGACGATGAAGTAGTTCCATTTGATCACCTCGCATTCTATAAGCAAAATCTTCCCTGGGCAGTATTTCGTGAAATGGCACATGGGGGTCATCAGCTTAATAATGATTTGTCAATTGTCGCAAAAGACATAAGGAAACTATAAATTATTCAACTACCACTAACAAGCGACGTGGTTCAATAATGGCTGCAGAATAGATCTGGTCGATAGCACTAATCAACTGTGCCGGCCTTCGATGCGAGGATTATCGCGAAAAACTTGCTGAGCTTTGGTGGGCTCAGTATATTAGCCCAGCGACATTAACACAGACTGCGGCCACTGCGCCAGGCCCTGACCGTTATGCGCTACTTTAGGAGAGAGAGTCTGAGGAATTTGGCCAATAGAATAAAAACTCCAAATAGAGGTCATGACTTAATTAATAAATAAGGATATGGCAAAAAGCAAATTAATACGCATGGACAACGTCGGTATTGTGGTTGAATCCCTCGATGAGGCCATTGCTTTTTTCGCCGAGCTCGGCTTAAAACTTGAAGGACGAGCCACAATAGAAGGAGAATGGGCTGGGCGCGTCACCGGGCTAGGAAACCAGCATGTCGAGATTGCAATGATGGTCACTCCCGATGGCCATAGTCGGCTCGAGATATCACGATTTCTAAGTCCGCCTGTTGTGGCCGATCACCGCAACGCCCCTGTAAACGCTCTTGGCTATTTACGAGTTATGTTCACGGTAGATGACATCGATGAGACGCTTGTCAGGCTGCAAAAAATTGGCGCCCAACTCGTCGGCGAAGTGGTTAAGTATGAGGAATTATATCGTCTTTGTTACATACGAGGTCCCGAAGGCATTCTTATTGGGCTGGCTGAACAGCTGAGCAAAAATCGAAATCCTTTATAAGCCCGAGGGCGTATTTATAACCAATTTGGATAACTCCGACAACAAATGAAGCGCATAACAAAGTGGCTTCTCATATACCGGTTGCAGAATCCGGGCTCGGAGGCTCCGGCTGAACGAACATAAGCGACCTTTAGAAAATACCCTCAGCTTTCTATCTTTATCCCTACTTTCGTCAGGACAGGCCCTGCGACATCATGGATAAAGTAACAACCACCTTCGCCTGAGCTACGGTGGATGAAACCAATTATCAGCATAGCAGAAGCTTTGGACGTTAGCCGCAAGCATAAAAGATAATCCACGAATAAAATGGGCATATTGACAAGGAAGGAAAACGTATTTGTAATTATAGGAAGTGCAAGCAAAAATTCTGTAAACCAAAAACTTGTTGACCGTTTTGCTGAGCTATCAAATGATGTCTTTAATTTGACAATTTATAACGACCTAAAGACCCTTCCACATTTTGACCCGGAGTTATCAGCCGACCGCCCGCCGCAAATAATTGCAGAATTTCGAAATGCTATTGACAAGGCTGATGGAGTATTGATTTGTACACCCGAATACGTATTTAGTATCCCCAGCGGCCTGAAAAATGCAATTGAATGGTGCGTTTCAACGACAGTGTTTTCTGACAAGCCGGTTGGGCTCATTACCGCTTCCCTAGATGGACAAAAAGGACATGAAGAACTGCAACTGATAATGAAAACAATAATGTCAAAGTTTACTGACGAAACAACATTGCTGATTCAAGGTATAAAAGGCAAGCTAAATGAAAGGGGAGAGATTACAGACGGCAAAACTTTAGACGAACTAAAAAGATTTGTTATCGCATATCAAACGCTCATAAAAAATGCCAGCCGCTAACAAGGGGCTTTCTGCAATTAGTTAACTTCAATCAACATGAAATTGTTATCAGTCACTGCACCACTTGAAGGCCAATAGAACTAAGCCGGGTTGCAGTCCCAGCTTACACGTATAAAATATCCCACCTGCAGCAATCTGCAGAGGCAAGCATATGCAACACAGTACACAATTCAATAAAAGACCAAACAAATGGACAGATTGAAATGACCTTTTTTAAACCAAGTTTCCCAACCGTTATACATCAGGCCACTGCCGAAATAGTGAGAGACTACTTCTTGGCAATACCCTATGTAGACACCATTTTAGTTGTGAATTCTTGTGCAAGGGGAGTGGCTGTACCAGAAAGTGATCTTGATTTTGCAATATTGGTAAACGCCGACGCCACAACGACCCAAATAAGAAATATTGAAACCAATTGGCAAATTTATTCCCAGGAACAACCAACTTTTTTAAAATATAGACGGTTTAGTCAATTTGCTCATTTGCATTTGGACATTATTACCGGTAATTACACGCCGGCAGTTATAGAAGTTGCCGAACCTGCTGACTATTTTGAATTGGAAATTGGAAATCAAATTTGTTACTCAGCACCGATGGACAAAGCGGGTCCTTATTTTCAGGAGCTACAGGACAAATGGTTGCCTTACTATAATGAGGAACTTAGGTTACAACGACTAACTATGGTACGAAACGCCTGTGAATACGATTTAAACCATATCCCGTTTTTCATTAATCGGGGGTTATATTTCCAGGCGTTTGACATCTTGTACAAAGCATTTCAAGAATATTTGCAGGCACTTTTTATCGGTAATAAAACGTATCCCATCGCGTACAACAAATGGATTAAAGAACAAGTTGTAACATGGCTGAACAAACCAGAACTGTATCCAAAGCTTTCACCAATTCTATCAGTAAGGAACATAGAAAGCAATGAGATTAACGACAAAGCGAAAATGCTTCTGGACTTATTAAAAAAAATTGACAATAGGGTAATGTGACAACAGCAAAGGCGCAGCAGGCAGGAATATCCTTATCGATAGACAAAACAAAAATGTTTATGACCAAAGTCGAATTAGAAGAAATCAAATTAGTTGGCTTATCACTAAAAACAAAAACAACTAATGTCAATGATCAATCGAGTATTGATTGTGGCAACTTGTGGCAGAAGTTTGAAAATGAGAATTATGCTCAAATAATCCCTGGCAAATTAACTGATGAAATATTGGCAGTTTACCATCAATATGAAGGTGACCATTCCAAACCTTTTTCATATTTCGTCGGTTGCAAAGTAAAAGCAGGTACTGAAGTTCCTCCAGGGTTAGAAACTTTAACTATAGCTAAGGGAACTTATCAAAAAATTAATGCAAAAGGAAAAATGCCAGATTGTGTAATTAATGCCTGGAAAGATGTGTGGGTTTCTGAAATTCCAAGATCTTTTAAAATGGATTTCGAAGTTTATAATGAGAAAAGCAAGGATTGGAGTAATGCAGAAGTTGAGCTTTATCTTTCAGTTAAAACTGATTGAAAAGAAAAAACGACGAACCATTAACAAGAGGCTTTCTCCTATGGTCTTACACAACCTGCCAGCCGCCCTTCTTTGGCCGAAGCTTCGCAAAGGCGCAGTTGACAGGTATACCATCTGCTTACTATCTTTATCCCGAGTTTCGCCGGGACAGGCCGGGAACATTTCCGGCTGAAGTAATACAGTCCCGACGACTATTGGGATCAGCATAACAGAAAACCGTGCCCGTTAGCCTCATTGTAAAAAGACAGTAACAAACTCTGGACAACAATAAAAAATAGAACTATATGAGAAAAATAATTTCATTTATGCACATATCGCTTGACGGTTTTGTAGCAGGACTAAACGGAGAAATGGACTGGATTAAAGTTGATGAAGAAATTTTTGATTATGTCGGTAAGCGCATAAGCGACGGCGACACTTCATTATATGGACGAGTAACTTACCAGATGATGGAAAATTACTGGCCTACTGCAGCAGACAAGCCTAAAGCGAGCAGGCACGATATTGAACATTCGAAGTGGTATAAAAACGTGCATAAAGTTGTTTTATCACATACAATGAAAGACGCCGGTTTGACTAACACAACCATTATTAACGACAACCTTTCGGACGCAATAAACAAAATAAAACAACAGGCAGGTAAGGAAATTTTGCTTTTTGGTAGCCCCACAGCAACACATTCACTTATTCAACTGAACCTAATAGATGGATACTGGCTATTTGTTAATCCAATTATTCTCGGACGGGGCATTCCGCTGTTTGTAGATATCAAAGACAAAATAAAACTAAAACTATTGACTACCCGACCATTCACCTGCGGGGTAACTGAACTGAATTACATAGTGGACAGATAATAACAACGAACCGTAACCTGGGCTTTGCCCTATGGTAGCTAAATGAATAAACGTCATCGTCCTGTGCTGAACGAGCAAGGCCAGTCAAAGAATATAACATCAACTGTATTAACTTTACTCAACTTCGGTTCGGGTAAACTGGACACCACCCCGACGACTAGTGGGGATCAGCTCAACAGACAGGCCTGACCGTTGATCGGAACCTTAAAAATGCACGACATGTTACAACCAGTTATATCTGTTATGTTAGCAGTTCCTGATGCACCCCAGGCACTCGAATGGTATAAGAGGGCTCTCGGTGCTACCGAATTGTGGAACTTTGGATCTGTTGCTGGTTTGGAAATCGCCGGTGCTGTGTTCTTCCTGGGTGAGCCGGCAAACAATGGATGGGAAAGTCCTCTTAAGCTAGGTATGACGTCAGCAAGGGTTGAAGTTTTTTGCGATGATCCGGACACATTCATCACACAAGCTGTTCATGCGGGTGCAAATGGCAGCATTGATAAGATAAAGAACCATGAAACACCTTGGGGAATTCACAGGCAAGGCGGTTTCGTTGATCCGTTCGGACATATCTGGCTGGTTGGTGACAGGTCTCCATTACGCCATTTCCCATTATAATTATTCCCGGACTTTTATTATTGGATTTGCTTTGATGCGCGGCACTAACTTAAAGCCTCTATCAACCAACGACTTTCTTCAATGCTGGTTTCAGAGCATATCCTGATCGGATTTATTTCTCGCCGATAGCTATCGGGGCAACCGTTGTAAATTGGCCAGGGGACATTTACCTGCTACGCGATTGCGAAACTTCGGCCGGGCAATACCGGCAGGCGGTTTAACACGGACGATTACCAATGCGCCAGGACATGAGACGTCAGCCACAGCATTTAATACGGCAGGATTTAATTACGACAAAAATATAAACTTACTTTCGGGCAAGGCCGCAAGCAATTCTGATATAAAAAATCGAAAAAATGAGACAGAAGCTTAATCTTATTACCTTGGGCGTTGACAACTTAAATAAAGCAATTAATTTTTACGAGACTGGCCTTGGTTGGAAAAAATCTTCGGCAAGCCAGGCCGACATTGCCTTTTTCCAGCTAGGGGGAATCGTGCTATCCCTTTATCCAAGAAACCTTTTAGCAAAGGATGCGACAGTAGATGACAAGGGGAGTGGCTTCTCAGGCATTACCATTTCTTTCAACGCAAAATCGGAACACGAGGTAGATGAGGTTCTGAAAGAAGTTGAAAAACTTGGGGCAACAATTATTAAACCGGCTGAAAAAGTTTTTTGGGGCGGTTATAGTGGTTACTTTAAGGATCTTGATGGGCATTTATTTGAAGTCGCGCACAATCCGTTCTGGAACTTTGATGATAACGACAATTTGATTCTGCCAGAATGAATTCAAGAATACCATGTCTGCCCAGATTAACACGGACCATTGCGATCGCGTCAACACCTGGGACGTCGGCTGTAATGCCTGGGGGTTTTCAAACCAACGCAGCAAAGTATGCAACCAGTAATTTATATTCAATTATGAACATACAGGAACAAATCAAAAACTATATTAACAGCCAGCCTGAACCAAAACGCAGCGACATGCAGGCGTTGCACCGCAACATCCTGGAACTAATGCCAGCATATAAACTGTGGTTCTTAGATGGTAAAGACAGCGAAAATAAGATTGTTTCTAATCCTAATATTGGATATGGACTTCACACGATACAATATGCTGATGGAAAAACAAGAGAGTTTTATCAAATTGGGTTGAGCGCTAACAAAAGCGGAATCTCAGTCTATATCATGGGTATTAAGGACAAAACATACTTAGCTCAGACGTTTGGAAAAAAAATCGGAAAGGCAAGTGTGAGCGGGTATTGCATTAAGTTCAAATCGCTAAAAGATATAAACATTGATATACTTGAAGCTGCAATACGGTATGGGCTTGGACCGGCTGCGCATTAAATATAATCGCTCCTACTTTCCGTCCGCTGAATAATAGTTCAAAGCACGCGAGAGGCAGCAATCAGCATAGTTCGATCGTACCCTGACACTCTGTATCTAGCGTAAAAAAAAATCCTATGGTGCGAGCGACGACATTTTTCAAACAACATGGACTAAATTTGCGGCGATGTCCGGACGTACGTTTTGGCAGACTGTAGAGTTGACCGGCCAGATAAAATAATTAACGATTGACTTTTATTTTAATTATCAGTTATGACAACGACACCCGAGCACGATGAGCGATTTGCAAAAATGACTTTTTCATCGGTTTATCCGCATTATGTTAAAAAAGTGGAGAGTAAGGGCAGGACAAAAAAGGAATTGCATCAGGTGATAAAGTGGTTGACCGGATTTGATGACAAGAAACTGCAGGAACTAATTGATGAAAAAGTGAATTTTGAAACATTCTTTAAGAGGGCAAAAATAAACCCCAATGCTCACCTTATTACAGGGGTAATTTGCGGCTATCGGATTGAAGAAATCACAACTCCTTTAACAAAACAAGCAAGATACCTAGACAAGCTGGTCGACGAATTGGCGAAAGGTAGGAAGATGGAGAAGATTTTGCGTCAATCGTAAGACGAATGACTGAAAGCTTGTTACAAAAACACGGTTGTCCAAAGGGTATTGCAACTGACGGTCCTTTGTGTATGACGGCGCAGCCGGTCGGGGCTGCCGCCACCCAAGAAGAGGTATGTTATTGATATCATATCAAAGTCATACCTGAAGGTGCCAAAGTACAGAGCTGGCAGACAAGAGTTTCACAATGCCTGCTACTGGCAGCTAGAATAAGCTTTAATTATTTCTTCAGTCGCAGTTTACTCATAGGAAATCTCCAGCCAGAGGCCGCGTGCTCATGGCCGCGTCAAAACATATCCAGATCGATAGCAATCCACGATGGTTATCGGATCAACCTGTCAAGCCTCCGTTCAAAATTGGACCTTTTTGACAAAAAACTTGCTGTGCGTCCCTGTCCTCAGTATATTGTCTGAGCAACATTTGCGTGCTTCGCTTTTGCAGTAAAAAGTGCGATCCCGCGGTTACCTATATAGTTTGATTAAGAAACATGCAGATACCAAAATATTGGGGAATCACCAGGAAAGACAATAATGCACCAAACAAGCTTACAAGTGGCTTATTTATAATTTACCTGATCGTAGTATTTTGGATATTACTTTTTAAGCTGGGTGTACGATTTTCTTATATGGAAAACAGGGACGTAAACTTAATCCCGTTTGGTGAACTTTTAATCCCAAATGGTAAGGCGGACGTTGCTGAAATTATTTTGAATGTAACAATCTTTGTGCCGCTGGGCATCTATACAGGAGTTTTATTTAAAAAATGGACTTTTGGAAACAAACTTTTATTCTTTTTCTTACTTAGTTTAATGTTTGAAGGTCTTCAGTTTATCCTGAGAGCGGGCGCCTTTGACATTACAGATATCATTACTAATACTTCGGGCGGCGTAATTGGTTTTCTAATCTTGAAGACAATTGACAAATTATTCAACGATACCGGTAAGCTGCAAAGATTCATAAACGTAATTGCAGCAATAGGAACTATACTAATGATTTCACTGTTATTATTACTAAAATTGAATAAGCTGCCCATAAGATATCAATAATAGAAAGGTATCAGGTAGTACGAATAATCCCCCGGCGGAGGCGCCAACAAAAGCCAACAGGGGTTTCGGATATGCTGGTTTCATAATGGAACCTCGGAGAGACCTTGCCAGTCGGTTTGGACCGCACCCAACATACCATTTCGGAAATGATCGTCAACTCATGGCAAAATTATTTAAAAAAAATTTGCGCAACCAAATAATTGCATTTATATTTGCAACCATATAATTGCAAATAACCCAAAAATGGAAATACGAAGAGACATTTTTCAGGCTATTGCCGATCCCACAAGAAGAGCCATCATCGGGCTTATCGCATTACAGGCAATGACGCCCAATGCCCTTGCCGAACATTTTAACACAAGCAGGCAGGCTGTATCAAAACATATTAAAATATTGACCCAATGCGAGCTGTTAAAGCAAGAGCAACAAGGCAGGGAAATTTATTACTCTCTTGAAATTGAAAAAATGAAAGAGATTGACCAATGGTTAAACCAGTTCAGAAAAATCTGGGAAACTCGTTTCAACCAACTTGACAAAGTATTATCAACAATAAAAAAACAGAAAAAATGACACACGATTTGCTATTTGATTTTACCGTCGACAAAACATCAAAAACGGTAATCGTAAACAGGGAATTTGCTGCGGGACTTTCGCTGGTATGGGATGCCTTTACCAAAAAGGAAATTCTTGACCAATGGTGGGCGCCCAAACCCTGGGCATCGAAAACCAAGTTCATGAATTTTGAAGTCGGTGGCCGAAGATTTTATGCTATGGTAAGCCCCGAAGGAGACGAGCGTTGGTCTATTCAGAAATATACTTCTATTAGTCCCAAAACAAATTTTAAAATGTTAAATGCTTTTGCGGACAAAGATGAAAACCCTGAATTGCCGGGTTCTGAATGGGATTTGAATTTCACCGAACAAAACGGAACAACAAAGGTCAGTATTGCTATTTATAATGAATCCCTTGCCCGTATGGAGAAGATGATTGAAATGGGCTTTACGGAAGGATTTAAGATGACATTGAATAACCTGGAAAACCTATTGACAGAATTATCGCAGTAGGTGGAAATAAAGCAGGTGTTGACTTATGTTGAGAAAAAATAAAAACTGTTTACCGGTTCTCTATAAGGAGGCGGGGGTTTAAATTCAGGTTTTTTATGGTGGAGGTTTTTAAAACGAATGTTCAAAGTACTCGTGAAGCAAAACGAATTATTCAAAAACTTGCTGAAGAATTTCCCAAACACAAAATTAATTTTGATTTATCTGACTGCGACAGAATTTTAAGGGTCCAGGGCAATGCTATTTTGGAAAGAAAAATAATCAGTATCGTAGCTTCTTTAAATTATAATTGTGAGATTTTGCAATGAACACGACTTTGCTGGCAAGTTTTAATACAAGGCCAATTTGGAGGGGAAAATAATCGCGATCTCATTTATTACAGAGAAGGGACAGTGGATGCATTTTCGCCAGGATTATCACCTGCCTGCATGAATGCGGGGCAGATTCGAAAATGTTTTTCCCTGCCCGTCCATGCTCGCCTATAGATACAGTTTACAATGACATCAACGTTGAGGCGAACACAGCGCAGGGCCCTGATCGTTCTTCGTCATGCTTCAAGGTGGCATTAGGCTTTAAGGAGAAATAAAACAAATTACCTTTGTATCCTAATTTGGATTATGAAGCAGTATCAATTTCCGGATGACATCAGGTTTAACAGGGGACTTATTGATGATCCGCAAGATTATATAAAGGGTGCCGGTTGCAAATCCTGGCTTTACCTGGTTGGTGAAGAATTCTCAAAAATGAAAGGTGGAATGTCTTTTGCCCAGGTTCAGGCCGCCACACCTTTTGCGATCAATATCGTCAGCGACCCGCCAAGAGATCTTGACTTAAACTTAGCCCGGCAACACGTTAGTGCCCTGGATATACTTCCACGGCCAACCTTAATCTCCTGCCGAACTGGTCCAAGGGCTTCTGCCGTTGCATACATGTATTCCGGACTAAAAGCCGGTGCAGACCCCGACGAAGTTTTGGCGGCTGCTGAAATGAATAACGCGCCCTTTATCCAAACCAAAGAATATAAGGACTGGGTTCGTTCTTCAATAGAATCTCTACGCAAGGAGTCGGTTGAAACCAATGAAAAATCTTAAACTTTAAGTCTTCTGCGTACACAGATGCACTGGACTATGACAGCGCCAGTCTCCATGACACCTTCACAACATGTCATGATCTATTGTATATTTAACGCCAAATTCCTTTGTGATTATTAAGTACTTTGACAATGAAATTGAATAACGGGACTAAGGCTTTACTCATCTTACTCTGTCTTAGCCTGGCCGTTATTGGCTTTTTAGTCAAACTTCCCTCGAATTTCAGACAGATAGACAAAGAATTGCATTCAGTTTTTTATTTTATAGCGGCAGCTTTCATAAACTTATTATTTGTGAATAAGAATTTCATTAGGCATATTGTAATTTCTATTTCGTTATACTTATTTGGAATGGCTATTGAATATGCGCAGGAATATTCAAATAAGTATTTTCATAAAAAAATCCACGGGCGTTATGACATCGAAGACATCCAGGCCAATCTCAAAGGATTAGTCTTATTCTCCATTTTTTGGATGTTGCTTATCATTATTTTGTTTGTTTATCAAAAATTTAAGTTCGCCAAAGTCGACGATTCTTCAGATTGACCCAGGAAGACTTGTAGAGTTTCAGCGGGCGCATCAACTACATTACCTTTACGGGCAACAGTGCCGGATGAAGGAACACTAAATACCATCACAATGCTTGTCCCTGGATGTTGAATTCCGGGCGTTGACCCTTCGTTAAGTTGAAAAATATTCTATACGGTATGAAGATATTTAAGCCCATTTCAGTTATTATCCTGGCGATTGCCTTATTGGCTTTTGCTTGCACAACCGCTAAAAAAACTGATAAAAGCAATCAGTCTCAGAATTATTCACCGGTATTAAAGGAACTATACGACACTATTGCTCATTGGGATTCTGTCTTTTTTAACACATTTAATTCACGCAACCTGGATAAGCTTAAAACATTACTTTCTGAAAATCTTGAATTCTACCATGATTTAGGAGGCGTAACCAATTATGATCAGAACGTAGAGGCCTTTAAGAAGACTTTTGCCAGCGATCGAACGGTAAGACGGGAACTTGTCGAAAGTACTTTAGAAGTTTACCCAATTAAAGATTATGGTGCTGTGGAAACTGGTACTCATCGCTTTTATGCAACTGAGAAGGGCCAGGAGGAGAAGTTGAGTAGCGAAGCAAAATTTGTCCATGTTTGGCAAAAAAAAGATGGAGAATGGAAAATCAGCCGCATCATTAGTTATGGACATCAGGAATATTTAAAGTAAGAAGTTGACAGCTGTTGTCAACACGATTCGTTGGCAAAATTGTAATCAACCTGAATCAAAATTTTCAAATAAGCCCAGGCTAACGATCCTTGTTTTAAAGGGTGGATTATTTTTTGTTTTAGTTTCCGGCAAACTACGTCCAGGTTCAAAATGAACCGATGAGTTCGCAGTATTCCATGCCCTTGCTATATTTGTTAAAACTATCGCAATGAAAACAGTTATACCTCGCTTGCTTGCCTTTGGCGTCACCATTTTTGTTTGCCTTCACGTAACCGCTCAAAAATTGCCACAGCGCTGGGATGAAATAACAGCCGCGGACTGGGATAAGGCTTTAACCAAAAGCAATAAAACCTGTATTCTTCCTATTGGAATATTGGAAAAACATGGTCCCCATGTGCCGATGGGCAGCGACCTGATTCGTGTGCGTGAATATGCTGCCCGTGCCACGCAAAAAGAATACGCTGTGGTGTTTCCCGATTATTTCTATGGTCAGATAAACGAAGCGAAGCACCAGCCGGGTGTATTTGCTTTACCGGAAAGGGTAGTATGGGATCTGCTGGAAAATACCTGTGACGAAATTGCGAGGAATGGGTTTAATAAGATCATTATCATAAATGGGCACGGTGGCAATCCCGAACTGATAAAGTATTTTATACAAACGAGGCTTGAAAAAGAAAGAAACTACGCCGTATATTTTTTCCAGCCATCATCAGATTCGGTTTTTAATAAGCAAGTTAACGCCTTGCGTCACTCCGATGCCCGGGGCGACCAGCATGCCGGGGAAAGAGAAACGTCGGAAGTGTTGTATTTCCGCCCGGAATTGGTGCAATTGGACAGCGCAAAAAATGAATCCGGTAAAAACCTGAACCGGTTATCCATACCAAATATCTACACTGCGATATGGTGGTACGCCGATTATCCAAACCATTATGCTGGTGAAGGCGATAAAGCAACATCAGCACTTGGTAAACTGGTTGCTGATCATACCATCACCCAGTTAATTGATGCTATTAAAGCGGTGAAGAGCGATGATAAAACACTGATGCTGCAAAAAGAGTTTTTTGACCGGGTAAGAAAGTAAAAAGAAATGACTTAAAATTCCCCGCTTAACTACCTGGACGGTCTATTGAAAACATTATCGGAAGCGCAGTAGAAAACGAATCTCCTGCCTCCATGGGATCCTTTGCAAACTCGGCGGAAGGGAGGTCGACGTTACGTCCCTTCTCAAATTCAATACGAACAAAATAAAAATGAAACAATGAGAAAAATAATCGTTTTATCAATGATTTCGTTAGATGGGGTCATGCAGGCGCCCGGTGGCCCAAAAGAAGATACATCAGGTGGTTTCAAATATGGCGGTTGGACTGCCTCGTATGGTGACGAGGATTATAATAAGGCCGTGCAAAAAGAGCTAAAGCCCGCAGACTACCTTTTGGGTAGAAAAACATTTGAGATTTGGGAAAACTACTGGCCTGAACATGCAGACTTTTGGCCGGGCATCAATGATGGAACAAAATACGTCTTGTCCAGGACAAGGAAAAAGTCAGATTGGAAAAACTCAGTATTCGTTAAAGGCCTGGCCGGTATCAGGAAGCTAAAAAATACAAAAGGTGGCGACATTCAAGTCTGGGGCAGCAGCGAGCTTATTCATTTGCTTGTGAAGAATGACCTGGTAGACGAACTCCGGCTCAAAATTCACCCGCTGACACTTGGTAAAGGAAAAAAGCTGTTTGACAATGGCGCTCACGCTGCATCATTTGCATTAACAGAAAGTACTATTACTTCAACCGGGGTGATTTTGGCAAATTACAAACGCGCTGGAGAAGTGAAGACAGGTACTGTCGGAGTTTGAGAAGAAGTAAATCCGAAAATAGTCAACTTCGTTTCAGCTGACGTATGGCCGAACAAAGCGGTTCAACTCCTGATTAGTTACCGTTCGGCAGGCCGCGTATCACGCCGGAATATAGAAAAGGAAATGAGCTTTTGTATCTTTTGTCGCCCCTGGTTCGCGATTGAAAGGGCCACGAATGCAGTTTCATCGGCCATGTGCAGCTATTGTGTGGCACAATTTTCGGTTTCTTTCATTGGCGCCGCTTACGTAATATTAGCCAGCAATGATAAACTTTGAACTTCTGCACTGGTTTATTAATATCTGGAGTTAAGGAATGTAAAACGATACCAGCTAAGACAAATAACTAACAGCGGGTTAATTAGCCAAACACGCTCTGAACAAAAGTATTTTTAATATTGCAACTATAAAAATTGGCAACAATGACAAGCAAAAATATCAGGGGTTTGCTTTTTATATTCTTTAATGTAATTGTCTCTGGCCTCTGTGCACAGTCCTCTATCAAGGTTACTTTGCTGGGAACTGGTGCCCCGGTTCCATCTATTGAGCGGTTCGGACCCAGTATACTGGTTGAAGCAGGTGGACAAAAACTTTTATTTGATTGTGGAAGAGGCGCTGCTCAAAGACTTTGGCAGTTAAAGATTCCGTTGGGCCAGGTGGATGCGTTATTCCTCACACATCTTCATTCGGACCATATAGTTGGTATTCCGGATGTATGGCTTACTGGCTGGATACCTGCCGCTTTCGGAAGAAGGTCGCATCCGTTTGTTGTATTTGGACCCGACGGCACCAGGGATATGATGGCAAATCTTGCGAAGGCATTTTCCTGGGATATAAATACCCGAAGCAAAGAGAAAAATAAAGCAGACAGCGGCGCTTTGATAATTGCGGCTGATGTTAAAGAAAAATTTGTGTGGGAAAAAAATGGAATTAAAGTAACGCCCTTCACTGTTCGCCACGCGGAATTCATTGATTCAGCCCTTGGTTATCGAATAGACTATGCGGGTCATTCGGTAATTCTTTCCGGCGATACACGCTACAGTGAAAACTTAATCCGTTATGCAAAAGGAGCAGACGTAGTCGTCCATGAAGTAGCAGCTGCCAACGAAAATTCAATGCAAACATCTCCACTGATTAATCAAATTCTTGGGTTTCATTCATCTCCGGAAGACGCAGGAAAGGTATTTGAACAAATAAAACCTAAACTCGCCGTTTATTCTCATATTGTTCTGCTGACGGCCGACGCTTCCATTCCTCCTCCGACAATTAATGAGCTGGTAGATCGTACGCAAAAAGTGTATGGCGGCACTTTGCAGGTCGGCGAAGATCTTCTAAGCATTGTAATTGATGATAAAGTAAAAGTTTTTAAGTTCGCGACTCCGCAAAATAAAGCGACCGAGGTGATCAAATGATAAGATACATACGAACGAAATAGAACCGTTGGCGATATAGCGCAGCAACAAATAGCAACAAAAACCTATTTCTTCATACCCAAATAAACACCCACAATCATCAAAACTATCCCTATTGAGCGGGGTAAATTAATAGAACGCACAGCGACGTTAAAGAGACCAAAATGATCTATGATCACCGCACAAATAATTTGTCCTGTCACAATAAGCCCAATGGCAGTTCCAACTCCAATTTTGGGAACCAGAATGGTTATCATTATAACATAGGTGGCGACGATTAACCCACCCAAATAACCGTATAGCGGAGCTGCAGCTAGTGCTTGTTTTGACGGGAAAGATGCTCTCGTGAAAAGTATAAAAAGAAACATGCCAATTAACCCAACTATAAAAACCATTAATCCGGTAATGTAAGGATTTCCAATGCTTTTGCTAAAAGCTGCGTTAGTAGCGGCCTGGATTGGAATCAAAGCACCCGTAATTAATGCAAGGATAAAAAAGAATATCTCATTTTTCATAGAAACACTTTTAATCAAATTTAATTTAGAATTCTGAAAAGAGAGGACACCACCTAACTACCGAATATCTGAATGAAAGGTTTAGAAATAGTCTTCTCAACGTTTTGAAATGGCAATTATGGCGAAAAACTGCGAAGCTGCAGTCAGAACAGTATATTAGCCAAAGCAAGCCGGTTGCGACGAGATACGGTTGACTTTTTTTAAACTCGTCTTATCGTAAATAATTAATGCGACCGCTACTATGTAAATAATGTTGTATTGGATATTTCGGGTGAAGCCCTAACTACTTTGACCCGGGATTCGGCCGTAGGCGTTTGCGGTCGTCGTAAAAGATACACAGTACAATCAGCAGACGAAAAGGATGACTACTTTTACAACACAAATTTTTAAGCTTTTTCATCGTCGTAATGTTATACATCTAAATAAATGGAAAGTCTAACCAGTATTGCATTGCAATCCAAAGCTGCTAGAATTGCAGGACTCTTGTTCCTGATAGCGATGGCGACCGGCCTCTTTGCAGAATTTTTTGTGCACTTCCCATCCGCCCTTATTATAAGCGGTGATGCTGCAAAAACAGTCAATAATATTATTGAAAATGAACGACTATATCGAATCGGCATTGCGAACAACATAATCACCTTTGCTATTGATGTGGTACTAATATGGGCTCTTTACGTATTACTACGTCCGGTAAACAGAAATCTTTCATTGCTTGCAGTATTCTTTAGGCTGGTGGAGACAACGCTTGCCTGTTTTGCCATCATACATTCCTATGTCGCTATGCAGTTCATGACTGATGGTGATCAACCAAAGGCATTCGATCCAAATCAAATACAGGCATTGTCAGTAATGCATTATACATACGGGCTGACCTTTAATGTTGTCGCAATATTTTTGGGGTTAGGATCGGCAATATTCAATTATTTATTTTTCAGGTCAGGGTACATTCCAAAATTGGTAGCTGGCTGGGGTATATTTTCTTCCTTGCTGTTGATGATAAGCCAGTTTGCTATCATTGTATTTCCTGAAGCGGAGCAAGTGATTATACCTGCCTGTTTCGTCCCCATAGTTATTGATGAAATTGTTCTTGGATTCTGGCTCTTGCTTAAAGGAGCCAGAATTCCCGCGATATGAAATACTGAAATTGAGGGAGGGCTTAATGGTTAAAAAATATATACGCAAGAGCAAACCTATAATGGACGTCGGCTTCCGGCCAGGAGAATAATACACAACGCGGAACGATAAATTGACTTGTTTTTTTATTTTTACCATTATCCCTTATTTGGAATATCTTTTTATTTTCGAACGAAAACATTTTAGTGAACACCCATTTATTAAGAATTACACTAATTCTTTCAACTGGCTTTGCAGTAGCTTTGGTCTTTACCGTTACGGAAAGATAAAACAATAGCCCGCGGGGGTATGACGAAATCCTTTGACGGATAGCGGGCGCAATTGACCGGGATTAAAATTGATAATTGACTTAAACAAGCAGAATGAGAAAACTAGTTGCAGCAATGAATATGACCCTTGACGGGTTTTGCGACCATACGGTAATGATTGCCGACGATGAAATTCATCAACATTACAATGAACTATTAAAAAGCGGAGACACTCTTTTGTACGGAAGGATAACATACCAACTTATGGAAAGCTATTGGCCAACCGTCGTAAAAAATCCTACGGGTAACAAACCAATAGATGAATTTGCCGTATTAATAGACGACATTTCCAAAATTGTTTTTTCCAGGGCATTGAAAAAGGTTGGGTGGAAAAATTCAAAGGTGGCAAAAAAAAGCATTCCGGAAGAAATTTCAGAACTTAAGCAGCGACCCGGTAAAAACATTTTAGTAGGCAGCCCGAGTTTGATTGTGGCCACCATGAATCTTAATTTAGTTGATGAATTCCAAATTAGTGTTCAGCCAACTATAGCAGGCGGAGGTTTAGCGCTATTAAAAGACATAAACCATAGAATTAATCTTAAACTCTTAAAAACAAAAACTTTTGGTTGTGGTGCAGTAACTTTTTACTATGAACCGGGAAAAAAAATAGTCCGGCAGTAACAGGCTCCCGGATATAAGTGGAATTGAATCAATTCCGCACCCTTTATAGATATGTTATCGAAATTTTTAAAGTGCCTACAGATTCTTGGTTCGTTTAAAACTTGGATAAAATATGATTAATAAAAAAATTTCCCTGGTTGTGATGACTGTTTTGTTTGCGACTGGTTGCCTGGGGCAGCAATCACTTACACCAGCAATTGAAAGATTGTTTAATAAAATTGAACAGGATATCGTATCATCTGCGGAAGCCATGCCCGAAGATAAATACCCTTTTACGCCTGAAAGCCTCAATATAAAAGGCAGTGCTTTTACAGGAGTAAGGACATTTGCCGGCCAAATCAGGCACCTGGCGACTGATAATATTCTAATCTGGAGTGCTATCACCGGGGAAACAGTCCGTTCCGACATTGAAGATGTAAACGGGCCCAAAAGCATCGATACCAAGAACGAAATTATTGAATACCTTAAGAGTTCGTTTGCTATTGGAAGAAAGGCAATTTCGACTTTGACCCCTCAAAATGCAATGGATATGATCCAATTTCGGTGGAGAAAGCTACCGAGGCTTGATCTTGCCTTTTATGCGTTGACACATGCGAATGAGCATTATGGACAATTGGCCGTTTACCTGAGGGCGTGTGGAATCGTACCTCCACCAACAATAAATGAAAAATGAATCAACCCGCGTTTAAAATGAAATAACATTTGAAAAAGAAATAAATGAATATCCTGATTACAATTCTGCTTGCAGCAACGGGATTCATTGCCTTGCTGTTAATCCTCGCGCTTTTTATAAAGAAAGAGCATTATGTCAAACGTGAAATTGTCATCAATGCACCCTTGCAAAAAGTTTTTGATTTTTTAAAATTGCTCAAAAACCAGGACAAGTTCAACAAATGGGCGGGGACAGACCCCGACAGGAAATGGGAGTTCAAAGGAACCGATGGAACGGTTGGATATATTATTTCCTGGCGTGGAAACAAAAAAGCGGGCGAGGGAGAAAAGGAATTAATGAACATCATTGACGGGAAAAGAATTGAAACCGAAATTCGGTTTGTAAAGCCAATGCGGGTCACTGCCAGTGTTATCATGGAGACAGAACCTTTATCCGATACGCAAACCAGGGTATACCTGATCAATGCCGGCACAATGAAATATCCAATGAACATATTTATACCAATTGCAGAAAAGCGGTTTCCCAGGGATATGGATGAGAGTCTTGCGACTTTGAAAAACATTTTCGAAAAATGATGGCAACAATAAATGACTGAGGTGAGGCCAACATGTTTCATAAAGACTTTCGCCCAAAAGACCTTTATGTGGAGGAGAAATGCAGAACGTTGAACCTGTGATGATGGTTCTTATGGCAATAATACAGACCGGCATTTACGAAGATTTTGGGAAGACTTTTCAGAAAATGCCTGCTTGCGTCCCGGAAATATGGAAAATCAAACATCCGTCTACCTGGTTGGCTATTGCAGTAACCCGGCTAATATTAAAAGATGCATATAGCCGGCGGATCATCTGTTAATTTGATTGACTCCTAACTTCGTCTAATTTATATCGGAAAGGTTTCACTTTTTTTTTCCGGCCTTTTTTTTTACCTCGTAATTTTATTCAAATTTTTTTCCATTTCTAAGGCATAATTTTTCCTACAACGAATTTTTTGCAAATGATCGTCAAAAATAGACGCTGTACTGATTTGTCTTTTCTGATTCTCGTCTTTCTTATACACTCAATCTCCGGATTAGCTCAATATGAATGGTTGAATACGGCACGGATCTTTCTCATTGACGCATATCAACCACCCTTTGCACCCAAACTCGAGTTCGATGCTGAAAGACTTGCCCGGACGATGCAAGACATGCATGTAAACGTCGTCCGCATGTCGACTATGGGCAAATATGCTACTGTCCAGGGTATCAGGTTTCCCGTCCATCCGGAACAGGGGCATAGGGATCTCCTTGCCGAAATGATTGCTGCCAGCAAGCCACGTGGTATAAAGGTGATTCCTTACATTTCTACTGGCCACAAACTTGCCTGGTCAACCGTTACGGAAAAATATCCCGACTATGCACAACGGACAAAACCTGGCGGCGGTCCCCAGCGCGACCATATGCACGTCGGGGAAGATATGGGCACCGTTTGCTGGAACACTTCGTACCGGCAGGCTTATCTTGACTACGTCGCCCACATTGTGAGGGATTATGATATCAGCGGAATTTATTTCGATACCTGGCGGCCATTCTATTTTTGGCAGGGCAAACAGGTTTGCTATTGTGACGGATGTACAAATGGATTTAACAAGGCAACGGGATTAAATCTTCCTTATCATGAGAAAGACGCCGACTACACCGAAAACGATTTAAAGACAATTGATAAGTATCGTGCATGGTATAGGGAAGAACTTATCAGCATCATGAATAAAGTCCGGGAGATCGTGAAAGCCAACAAAAACATACCCTTGATCTACAATATCAATGACCCCAATAAAATATTGCATGAAGACCCCCGTGTTATTGCTGCCATGGACGCATTCTTATATGAGAGAGGCGAAAGCATCCTGGAAAGGGCAGAAGGCGTAAGTCTTGTAAAAACGTTAGGCATGCAGGTAATGCCCTACATTGGCGGTTATGATAACTGGCCCCGTGTTACGGATAATCAGTTTGATATGGAACAGCAGATTTATACAACGATGATGTTTGGCGGCATTCCGATCATATCTCAACCTTACCCTTATGTTCTTGACACAACGAACAGAAGATTTGTTGCTGAACCGTTCAAATTGATGAACGCCAATGAGAAATTGTTGGCAGGCTTAAAGAACGAACCATATGTGGCCGTTGTATATAGTTTGTTTAATCCTGCGGGCCATGCCAAAGTAAATTGGTGGTGGGAGGCAAATGCAAGATCGGCGACACTTGGCGCTTTCGCGGCATGTTTATACAATCATATCCAGGTCACATCTGCATTGACATTTATATTGGATGATCCAAAAAAGCTGTCGCAATTCAAGATTGTTTACCTCGCAGATAATGTTTTTCTGTCGGATAACCAGGTCACGAATCTTAAAGAATTTGTTGCTAACGGTGGCGGCCTGATCGCCAGCTATGCTACTTCATTGTATGACAAAGATGGAAAACGGAATACGTCCTTTGCTCTTGCCGATCTGTTGAAGGTGCAACCCATTGATATGCCAGGTGAATTGAACAGCTACCAGGCAATGTTAGGAGGGCCGAATGATCTTTACCTGCTATCAAACAACAAGAAATCATTAAATCCAAAATGGAATAATCGGTTAGTACCCTTATGGTTTTATGAACCGGTGAAAGTGGAAAATGGGGGAGAAGTGGTAATGAATATTGTAACAGGAGATGGTAACCGCCCCGTCTTACCTGGCGTTATTCTATCCCATTATGGAAAAGGGAAGGTGATCTATTCAGCTTCTTCAATTGAAAGCCTGTTTCAGGGTAATGGGAACCCTGTGTTGAAGGAACTCATCGCCGATTTGATTTCCATCGTTGCTCCTGCTTCACCCACTTACACTGTAAAAGCTCCGTCTGCGCTGGTTGCTAATATGGCTTATTCCGGAAATCAATATTTGTTGCACTTAACCAATTGGACGGGCAACAAATTTGAAAAAAAACAAGTTATGGAAGACTATATTGCACCTGTGGAAAATATCCAGATCGAACTAAACTTTCCGCCCGCGAACATCGCATCTGTCAGGACACTTAATGGATCGCCGTTCCGGCTGAGGAAGAAACCAAAAAGCGTGGAGGTAATTTTACCGAAAGTCGGCGTTTACGAAGGCGTTTTAGTTACGATGAAATAGAATCGCCGCCAAATCCGCCGCGTTTTCGTCTCGTGTATATCTTATAAAACCTTCATAAATGGAAAGTCCAAGAATGCTTCCCGAAAAGTTTTTGGCAGCAATGATTGCAGTCTTGCCACTTCCGGGATCACCTTTATATGATGGCGATGATCAAAAAGTGATGGACCAGGCCCTGGCGGATCTTGATCTGTTTAAACAGGCCGGTGTGGACAGCATTATCCTGGAAAACGACCATGACCTGCCTTATGTTCAGCCACCATTAGACGAAAAGGGTATTGCCTTAATGACAAAGATCTGCAGCGAAGCAAGAAAAAAATTTAATGGTCCAATGGGCATTCAGATGCTTGAAGCGGCCAATATTACCTCATTGGAAATTGCCGCTGAGGCAGACCTTGATTTTATCAGAGTAGAAGCTTTTGTATTTGCTCACGTCGGCGGTTCTGGCATCATTAACGGTTCTGCGGGAAAAATCTTGCGCAGAAGAAAACAGCTAAACGTTGAGCACATAAAAGTGTTTGCCGATGTAAAGAAAAAACATGGCTCTCATTCTTTGACTATAGACCTGGACATAAAAGACGAGATCATGCAGGCTGAATTTTTTTTAGTCGATGGAGTCATTGTTACCAGCCAGTTTACAGGCGTAAATCCTGATAAAAATGATTTGATCAAAGCAAAGCAGGCAACGAAATTGCCGGTATTGATTGGCTCTGGCATGAACGTTGAAAATATCGCAGATTATTTGCCTCTAGCCGACGGCTTTATCGTGGGATCTTGTTTTAGAAAAGATGGAAAGTTTCTTGAAAAATTAGAGCCGGGAAGACTTAATCAGTTCATGGAGACATTTATTTCAGTCAGGAGAAATCATTTACATTCATCGACAAAACGTCCGGATTTTCCATGAACAATCATTTCCGCAAAGTCCCCGCAAAAACAGGGAGGACTCTGCGGGAAATGGTTGTTACAGGACTTAATTCAAAAGAGGAGCATGTTGGCCCGGTGTGTAATCTCCTGCCGGGGTGTGAAAAGCCACATTGATACGGTTATAACTATTGATGCCAATTACTGACATCGTTAAATCAATAAGCTCTTCTTCGGAAAATTGACGGGCTGCCCCTTCATACACGTCATCAGGAACACTCTTATTTTCCAGTTTCGTGACGGCTTCTGCCCACGCAAGCGCAGCACGTTCCCTATCTGTGTATAAATTCGTTTCGCGCCACGCATCGACCATATACAATCGTTGCTCTGTTTCGCCATGGGCACGAAGGTCCTTTGAGTGCATGTCCAAACAATACGCACAACCATTGATCTGCGACACCCTGAAGGCCACTAACTCGAGCAATGACTGTTCTACAGGTGACTTTGCCAAATATGCACCCAAACTAAAAAGAGGTTTCATAGCCTTAAAGCCTTTTTCATAAAAATTCATTCGTTGTTTCATAATTCATTGTTTTAATTACACACCCAGGACGTTTTACATCGATGAAACCGGACAAACGGAAATAATTTTTTATCGCGTCTGTAATCTGATAATTCGCTGATATAGGCCTGCCACCTCTTGGAGGTCGTGACAAAGAGTCGTCGGTCGGAAAGCAGCGCGAAAATGTACACTGAGAGTAGTGTGTTATATGATAAGAACCCGTCAAGTTTGAAAGAAAGAACCGCCCGGGTGCGACGGGCGAAAATCGTTATGTATCCTGGACACGCCTTCATTTGCCCCCAACTAGACGTGATTACCCCTGTTACAAATGATCCATGGTGTATACATTTGTTCCAAAATCTAACTCGATTAACTGTAAAAACATTACAACATGAGCAAATTAATAATGTGGAACATAATCACCCTGGATGGATATTTTGAAGGAGAAAGAAACTGGGATTTGTCTTTTCATGATGCAATCTGGGGACCGGAGCTTGAAAAATTAAGCATTGAACAATTAGGGTCTGCAGATGCGTTAATCTTCGGGCGGGTAACCTACGATGGCATGTCCGCTCACTGGAAAACGGCAACGGGTGAAATTGCCCGTCTCATGAATGATATCCCGAAATTTATTTTTTCCCGGACATTGAAATCTGTTGATTGGAACAATGCTACGTTGGTCCATGGAAATGCGTCCGAAGAAATTTCTAAATTAAAAAAGCGGGGAAACTCAGAACTGTACCTTTTTGGAAGTGCAGATCTTTCTGAAACATTTATTAACGACAACCAGTTTGATGAACTTCGAATTGGCGTTGCCCCGGTAATTTTAGGCAGCGGACGGCCATTGTTTCGCAGCAAAGGAGTTCTTCCGAAAAAACTAACTCTTATTTCAACGCAACAGCTTTCAACGGGTGGAGCTATTTTAAAATACAAAACTGAAGTTTAACGAGATCCATTTATTCAGACAAGCGCCTGCAAGCCAGGCGGTGCATTATACGACTTAAGAAATTGAAATGAGGTGGATACGGGTTTCCGTATTACTAATAAATCTGCTTTTAATAAAGCTACTTATCAGTGTCCTTAAACCATTTCCGAATTATAGTAAAAAGATAGGATACAGCTGAATGGCCATTCATAATGGAACTTCAGAGCAAACAATGAACTTATGTATCTTTAATCAACTTCGGTCCCCGTTGGATGAACATGGTATACCACGACAAGGTGTTCCGATTTGTGGAAGTCGTCAATGCAAAGTCGTTGGTATATTGAAAATGATTGCTTCCACCTCTAATGATATCTGTTATGAAACCAAAAACTGACCTGCTTCTGATTCTGATTACAATTAATCTAATAATCGGATGCAAGCCTTCCGGGCGCGGCTCAATCGAACATCTAAAAAAGGCTACTTCGGCCGTTGACTATAAGCGCCTGGTAAACGCCGATAATACACCTGGCGATTGGCTTTCCTACGGAAGAAATTACGCTGAAGATCGATATAGCACTTTAGAACAAATCACTAAGGATAATATAAATAATCTCGGGCTTGTCTGGAGTCTTAGCATCGGAACAACCCTCAATGGTATTGAAACAACACCGATTGTTGTAGATGGTATCATGTACTTTACCGGCCCATGGAGCAAAGTGTACGCTGTAAATGCCGTCACAGGACAGTTGATCTGGACCTATGATCCAAAGGTTCCCGGCCGTTATGGAGAAAAGCCCTGCTGCGATGTTGTAAACAGGGGCGTAGCCTTATTCAAAGGAAAAGTATATGTTGGAACCATCGACGGGCGATTGATTTCAGTTGATGCCGCCACCGGAAAATCCGAATGGGAAGTGCTGACCGTTGATACTACCAAACCATACACAATAACCGGTGCACCAAGGATTGTTGAGGATAAAGTTATCATTGGTAACGGCGGGGCAGAATTGGGTGTGCGCGGTTATGTGACCGCCTACGATGCTTCCAGCGGTAAACAGGTGTGGCGATTTTATACAGTTCCCGGTGATCCGGAAGTGTCGTTTGAATCGGAAGCCATGGAAATGGCTGCCAAAACATGGACGGGGCAGTGGTGGCAGTATGGTGGCGGCGGCACAGTATGGGATGCAATGGCTTATGATCCGCAATTAAAGCTTTTATATATTGGAACGGGCAATGGTTCGCCTTGGAGCAGGCAGCACAGAAGCCCGGGAGGTGGCGATAACTTATTTCTTTCATCCGTTATTGCAATTAACCCTGATAACGGAAACATGGTTTGGTATTATCAAACTACGCCGGGCGATACCTGGGATTATACGGCTACACAACACCTGATTCTTGCTGACCTTGTAATAAAGGGTCAAACGCGAAAGGTCATCATGCAAGCTCCAAAGAATGGAATTTTCTATGTTCTTGACCGGACAAATGGAAAATTAATCTCAGCAAAACCTTACACCTTTATCAACTGGGCAACAGGTATTGACACCGCCACAGGAAGACCTGTTGAAACAGATTACGGGAGGTTTGTCAATGAAAATGCTGAAATATTTCCATCCCCGTTTGGGGCGCACAATTGGCAGCCGATGGCATACAACAAAAAAACAAATTTGGTGTATTTGCCGGTCAGAGACCTGCTAATGCTATACGCCAATGACCCCAATTGGAAATATAATCACGTTTCCGCCGGTTTTGGTTCCGGGATATTCTGGAATACAGCGATAGGATATGATTCTTCAAAACCCTTGAGGAAAGAAAAGAATGCTCCCAAGATTAGTGAAAGATTAGCTGCATGGGATCCTATTGCGCAGAAGGAAGTGTGGAATGTTCCTCACAACGGCTTATGGAATGGCGGTGTATTGACGACCTCAGCCGGATTGGTTTTTGAAGGAACTTCCGATGGAAAATTTATGGCGTTTGATGCAACTGATGGTAAAGTTTTATGGGAAAAAGACCTTGGAACGGGGATTATCGCTTCCCCTGTATCATACCAGGTTGACGACACCCAATATGTAAGCATCGCTGCGGGTTGGGGAGGAGCAATGGGAAAACAAATCAAATTCACAGCGCAAATAAATCCGGGCACTGTTTACACTTTTGCACTGAATAAGAATGCCCGGATGCCGGTATTTCCAAAAGCCGCTTCAAAAAAACTTATAGAAATGCCGTTCACTGCAACGACCGGGCAAATTCAACACGGCGGTTTATTATTCAATCAATACTGCGGAACGTGCCACACTGATATTGGCACGGGCGGTGGCACGATACCTGACTTAGGATATACTTCAGAAGCCAGGCACAGAATGTTCAAAGACATTTTGCTGAAGGGATTATTGAGCAGTAACGGAATGCCAGACTTTTCCGGGAGGTTAAGCGAGCAGGATGTAACAGATATTCAGTCGTATGTTCTCGCATCTGCAAAGAACCAGTTAGCTAATCAAAAAAATAAATAGCGGCGATTAAACAAAAATTTCTGTCGCAGATATCCGGCAAACATTAAATTTTAGTTCTTACTTTACAATAAACTGCAAATACTTATGGGATTCACTATTGCAATTTCAAAAAACAGGGTACCGGTTAGAAAAAACATCTGGCTATTGACGTTTGTTTTAGCATTTGCGTTTGCATGGTCCAATTCACTTGTAGGCACGACCGACATGGCTAATTGGTTGCTTGAAAACATACTGTCTTTTATTTTTATTTTGTTTTTGATAGTAACCTATAAAAAACACCAATTTAGCGACCTCAGTTACCTGCTTATTTGCATTTATTTGTGTTTGCATGTTTATGGATCCAAGTATACGTATGCTGAAAACCCACTTGGATACTGGCTTCAGGATGTTTTCCGGTCGTCCAGGAATCATTATGATCGTATCGTACACTTTAGCTTTGGCTTTTTACTGGCTTATCCTATGCGCGAGATGTTTCTTAAATGGTTAAAGTATCCCAAGTGGGTAGCATGGTTATTACCAATTGAATTAACACTTTCTGTAAGCGCCTTCTACGAATTAATTGAATGGGCTGTAGCTGATATATTTTTCAAATCACACGGGGATTCCTATTTGGGAACGCAGGGTGATATTTGGGATGCACAAAAAGATATTTTTTTAGCATTTTGCGGCGCTATTATTGCAACCACAATAGTTTCACTGGTAAAGAAAATTTTCAAAATTCATGAGAAATAAATAGGACAGGACCTGACCTGGCAAATGTGAATCTTTTGAAAATTCAAAAATAAATACGCAGCGCAAAAAGTTAGTCCCGGTCATGATCTATAAAAGTTTCTTACCAACACCCTCACTCAAAGAGTTTGTAAGAAACTATACAATTATCAATTTAAAATTTAGCCCGGATGAGCCGATTCCCTTTAAGGAGCGTTCCCCAAAAACAGAGCAAAAAATCGTCTTTTACCTAAAAGACCCACCAATAATTCATAATTCGGCAACGGGCAAAGCAGAGACACCTTCACCCGTATCCATTTTCAGCCATCAATTGGAGAGACGAACTTTTGAGATGAAATATGAATTCCTCGCCCTGATCATTTTTCTCCAGCCTGGCGTATTACACAGGTTAATTCGGCTACCAATGTTGGAACTACGGGATAAAATCTGTGATGCTGAACTGTTTTTCGGAACCGAAGTAAGTTCCATTCGTGACGAGTTGGCGTTGGCTGCATGCCAGACCGAAATGATCCATGTGGCAGAACAGTTCCTGCTTCGTCAATGCAGGCAACTGCCAACGAAAAGTTCCATTGACAGGATTGCTCTTGAAATTTTGGATAAGCCGACTCCTTTTTCTTTAGACACTATCGCGCGACAAGCTTGCCTGAGCTCAAAGCAATTTTACAGAAGGTTTACTGATCGAGTAGGTATCGGTCCAAAATTATTCAGCAGGTTGGCCCGTTTCAACCATGCCTACCAATACAAGATTAATCACCCTGCCGTTTCCTGGTCTTCAATTGCACAAGAATTTCAATACACGGACTACCATCATATGGAAAAGGAATTTAAAGAATTTACGTCATTGACTCCCCGCCAGTGGACAATGACTCATCTTTCTGCTCCTGAAAGAATTTTAAACCTGCGATAAACATGTCCTTTTTCTACCCAATTCCAGTTTGAGATCAGTGGAAATTTGTTCTTAAATAAAACCCGAACAAGTTTTTATGAAATACCTCCTTGAATTATTTGCAAGCTTAGTTTACTTAGTAGCCATTTCAAACTTCGCCTTTGCCCAGGATCCCAGGGAAGTGGACATCAGGCGAATGGAAAACCTGGAACGGGAGTCCGTTTTAAAAGGTGATTCGATGGCACTGTTTGATAAAATTTGGTCGCCAAACATGATCGTAAACACGCCGGCTAATGTAGTGGGTACCGTCGAAGGCACAAAGGCGCACCTGCGCTCCGGTGACCTGAACTACCTGTCGTTTGAAAGAAACATTGAAAAAATAACTTTTGACGATAACGTTGCAGTTGTTATGGGCGGGGAAATAATCAAGCCGCAGGGACACCAGTTAAATGCAGGAAAGACCGTCACGAGGCGGTTTACACATGTCTGGCTATACAAGAACAATCAATGGACCATTATTGCAAGACAAGCAACGATTATAAAGATTGAATAATGGATTCCCCAGATAATTCAGACATTGAGATAGTTAAGTTGAACACTTCAGTGAACATAGCCCGAAACGCTGCCAGGGGTTAACCAGGGAAATCTCCTATACCGCGGTTACATAAAATCCCCAAAGGCATTCTGCACAGGACACAAAGTTCCGGAGAGACCGGTCTCACGTAACGGTTGGAATATAATCTCAGTTTTCTACCTTTACTCAGAAGCTGCCATGCTTCCATGCCTGGACATTAGTTTCTTTGGTAATCCTCCTTAATCATCAGAGATGAAGAAAGAGCGGCTAAAAATCAAGACCGAACGTATTGAATTCTTTAGCGATGCAGTTATCGCCATCATCATTACCCTTATGGTTCTGGAGATTCGTCTTCCCGAAATAGAAGACGACGAAAGCTCTGCTGAAATTTTCCATCAGCTGAAGGAAATACTTCCAAATATTTTTGCTTTTATGATCAGCTTTGCCGTGTTGGGAGTGTATTGGGTGAATCATCACCAGTTCTTTAAGGCAATAGAATACTCAGACTGGAAATTACTATGGTATAATTTGCATTTTCTTTTTTGGTGTTCTCTCATTCCCGTATCAACAGCTCTGTTGGCAGAAAATTATCATCAACCGGCAATTACCGCCATATATGGCATCAATATGCTCACCTCAGGCGGTGCCTTTGGATTAATGCATGCACACACCGTCAGGAGGGGACTATTTTTTTTTAACCTATCTCCGAAAATTCTCAGAAGAATAAAAAGGCTAAATGTCCTGGCTACTAGTTTATATGTCATTTCTATTTTTGCGGGTTATATATCAGTATACATATCCATAGCAATTTTTGCACTGGTACCGGCGCTATTTTTCTTTCCGCAAAACGTTGAGCTGGAAACCAGCGAGAATGATTAGAGTCAAAGGTTACGGTCCCGGGAGTCGTCGTGAGCTGGCGAAATGCTATTCCACACCTTCAAAGGCCCCGATCGTTGTGGGTCATACGATTTCAATTAAATTCGCCCAAAGAATAACTTCAGTAAATCAGAAGATTAATCCATGTGCAGACAACAGGATCGAAAGCAACAACATAAGGCTTGAAATAATCACATTCAAAAGCAGGTACCATGAAACAGACATTTCGAATCGCCCTGACACTTATATTTTTCGGTTGTAGCCAACCGAATGAAAATACACAATTGCTGGAAAGCCGTATTGACAGCCTGGAAAGAAAGCTTGCCGACACGTACAAACCGGGGTTCGGAGAATTTATGAGCAGCATCCAGGTTCATCACAGCAAGCTTTGGTTCGCAGGACAGAACGACAATTGGAAACTTGCGGATTTTGAGGTGAATGAAATCAAAGAAACAGTTGAAACGATTGAAAAGTATCAAACCGAACGGGAAGAAAGCAAGAAGATAGGGATACTCAAACCTACCCTGGACAGTGTTGATGCAGCTATTCAGAAAAAGAACGCCGCAATGTTCAGAAGAAGTTATGTTTTACTGACGACGACTTGCAACAGCTGTCATCGTTCGGTGAACTTTGAGTTTAATGTTGTTAAAATTCCCGACAATCCACCGTTCAGCAACCAGGACTTCAAATCGTATTCAAATTAAAAGGAGATTTTATCATATCGGTTAATTTTTATCGTAGTGCCTCTGATTTAAATTGGGACTTTGGTCCCGTGAACAAAAGAATAAACTAAAGCAACCGACAAATAGTCTGAAAAAAAGAAAAATGGACAAAAAATATTTTGTATTACATCTGCTACCTTCACGACCGGACTTTGCCCAGACAATGACTGATGAAGAACGAGCCGTCATGCTGAAACACGTTGCTTACTGGACGGAAATGATGAACCAAGAAAAAGTGTTGGTCTTTGGACCTGTATTAGACCCTAATCAGGTCTACGGACTTGGAATTGTGGCTGTGGAAGATGAAGAGGATGTAAAGAATTTGATTGCAAATGATCCGGCAACTAAAATCAACAGGTACGAATATTTTCCAATGAAGGCAGTCGTTCCGACGAAATAAGGTATCACGGCGGCCATTAAATAATCAAAACAACAACATGCATAAATATTGTATCCGACTCACACCAAAGCTGGTTTGCATTTGCCTGGTATTATGTTTTTCGTCTGCATTTGGACAAAATCACAAGGTATCCGCCACAATCGATTTGCAAAAAGCAAGAGTTATAATTGACAGCCTTGACAAGCAATTTGCAAATCATTATTTAAATGGCGACTCGGTCGCAATCTATAGTATGTATGCGAAGAACGCGGAGTTTGAAAGCTTAAAGGGAAAAGAAATTCTTGATGCCTGGGGAAAACAAATACGAAATTCCATTACCAGTGACACTCGTACCCTGGTATTTACCACAACGTCTCTTTCCACCGATTCAGAATTTTTGGTTGAATTGGGCACCTATGAAATAAAAGACAGCAAAGGCAATACAAAACATAGCGGAAAATACCTCGTGGTATGGAAACAGGAAAATGGAACCTGGAAGCTATATCGCGATATGGGATTATGAGATTAGGCATTTATGGCAGCAACTTCAAAAATACGTACAGGATTTCTCGTCATTGCCGACTTCAGTGGTTATACTTCATTTAAGCTCAACCGGCTACTCACAGAATTCGCAGAGAAAGATCAGGATTCAATTATTGAATAGGTCTGGCTAATAGAAATGATACTACAACACTCAATCAAATAACATGAAAATAGGAATTATCGGCGCAGGACAGATAGGAGGAGCCTTGATTCGACAGTACTCAAAGGCTGGTCATCATTTGAAAATGGCCAATTCCGGTGGCACTGAAAAGCTTAAAAACTTAGCCTTGGAGACAGGCGCTTTAGCGGTTACCTTAATGGAGGTCGTTGTTGATGTTGACGTAGTCGTTATAGCTATTCCAATGATTGCGATTCTTAAGTTGCCAAAACACTTATTTGAAATTAGTTCAGCGAGCACCATTATTGACACGGGTAACTACTATCCAATCAGGGACGGAAGAATTGAAGATATTGAGAACGGAATGGCTGAAAGTGTCTGGGTGTCGAATCAAATACAACGACCCGTTATAAAAGCTTACAACAACATTCTGGCCGGTTCTCTTGCCTGCTCGGGTCTTGCTAAAGGTGACCCTTTCCGCCTGGCACTTCCTATTTCAGGCGACAGCAAAGAATCGAAAGATTTAGTGTCTACCCTTGTTAATGATAGTGGCTTCGACTCATTGGATTACGGGACGCTTCAGGACTCATGGAGACAACAGCCGGGAAGCCCGGTGTATTGCACCGATCTTAACCTGGTACAGCTTAAAAAGTCCATCGTAAAGGCAAAAAGAGAGTTATTGCCTGGCAGACGCGAACTCGGCTTGGCCTTTATTATGAAACACGACCCGGCCTTGTGGATGGATTGGTGGAAAGAATTCGCCATACACAATAGAATAATTTACGAAAGTGATTTAGATAGTTAGCCGGGTAAACAAATATTGGCTAACAAGTTCAAGGCGAAGAGAGCACAAACATTTAAAAATTCCCTGTCAATAGCGTGGACAGCAGAGGGTAAATCAAACAACAAGCAAAGAGGCATGAGATCAAGCGAGATCAGCAAACGATACAGAAACTTTGTGCTAATAATGCTGACCCTTGTCTACGTTTTCAATTTTATTGACCGGCAACTCATCGTAATTCTCCAGGAATCGATAAAAAAAGAATTGAACCTCTCTGACACTCAGCTTGGCATGCTATCCGGATTTACATTTGCCATATTTTATGTGACACTGGGTATTCCCATTGCCCGCATTGCAGATAAAACGAACCGAAAAAATACTGTTGCAATTTCACTTGCTATCTGGAGCGCGATGACGGCTTTGTCCGGCATTGCCCGAAATTTTATTCAATTACTCTTTGCGCGTATCGGTGTCGGCGTTGGCGAAGCAGGAGGGAGTCCGCCTGCCCATGCTATGATATCTGATTACTTTCCACCCGAAAAAAGGTCCACGGCACTTTCGTTTTATTCAACGGGTATTTATTTCGGTGTATTGATTGGCTTTCTAATGGGCGGTTATTTAAACCAGCATCTTGGATGGCGAACAGCTTTTTTTATTGTTGGTATACCGGGTATAGTTTTTTCAATCTTGTTTTTCGCTTCGGTTAAAGAGCCCAAAAGGGGAACAACAGATTTAAATGCCGGGCCATCAGCAGATCAATCACTGGGCATAGTGCTCAAAAAATTGTATTCAACTAACACCTTTGTGTACCTGGCATTGGCTACCGGGTTGCATGTATTCTGCATCTATGGTCTTCTTAACTGGGCGCCGTCCTTCTTAATACGACTACATGGCATGAAGAACTCGGAATTAGGGGCATTATTAGGTCCGATCTTTGGTCTTGGTGGCGCAATTGGCTCTTTTGGCGGAGGATTCGTCACTGATCATTTTGGGAAAAAAGATAAACGCCTGTACTTAAAAATTCCAGCCTATGCGATCATTCTTTCGATCGTCTTTGCCGCTGGCACCCTCTTTCTTCAAAACACAACCGTATCAATAATCTGTTTGGGTTGCTGTGCGGCTTTTCAAAGCATGTACCTGGGTCCGTCGATTGCGGTGGCCCATAGCCTCGTTCCGGCATCAATGCGTTCACTCACTTCTGCTGTTTTGTTTTTCGTGCTAAACCTGGTTGGCCTCGGTTTAGGACCGTTGGTCGTTGGCATAATCAGCGACCAACTTGCCCCGGCGCTCGGCAATGAGTCCCTGAGATGGGCGATGTCAATTATAATAGTCATTGGTGCTTTGTCAACGATATTATTTTTTATCTCTTCTAAAAAACTGGTAGCCGATCTAAAACGAAACAGCTGACCGGTAAAATAACGATCATAAAAATCAGAACGTCACCTGGCCGCACCACCATCGATCGTCAGACAAATTCCGCTTACAAAAGAGGCCTCGTCAGATGCAAGATAGAGATAGCCATTCGCAATATCGTCAGGCATTCCCCATTTACCAAGTGGAATATGTGGGATACTTTGTCTTTTAACCTCTTCAGGCATGGCATCTGTCATGGCCGTTGTAATAAAACCGGGGGCAATGCAATTGACAGTGATGTTGTATCGCCCAAGCTCCATCGCCCACACTTTCGTCATGCCAATAATTGCCGACTTGGTGGCAACATAATTTGTTTGCCCAAAATTTCCGCGGATTGCGACATTGGACGATGCAGAAACAATACGGCCATAATTTTGGTCTTTCATTATTGGAGCTACAGCCTGTGTGCAATTGAATACCCCTGTCAGGTTTACTGAAATTACATCATCCCATTCCTTTCTTGACATTTTGAGGAGCGTTCGGTCTCTTGTGATGCCAGCATTGTTGATCAGGATGTCAATACGGCCAAATTGTTGAATGGCTTCCCCCATCGCGCGCTGCACATCGTCGGTGTCACTCACAGACACTTTATTAAAGGCAATTTGATATCCATCTTTCTTCAACTGCGCTGCTACATCTTTGCCTTTATCAGATACGTCCCACAATACAACTTTTGCGCCTTCTTTTACAAAACGTTCCGTAGTTGCAAGGCCTATACCGTTTGCACCGCCGGTGATCAAAGCGATTTTGTCTTTTAGTCTCATTTCATTGTGCATTTTTAGTGTTGAAGTTGATCCGCAGTCAGCATGAATCCCAACATTTGAGTGTAAACATTTGTTCCGAATTCAAATATAACGGCTAAATTTATCAATCGTTGAACCCCTTAGCGTTCCAATTTTTATTTTTGAAGACATAACTAGAATCTCATGAACCGATACCGGACGACTATTCCGATGTTATTAGTGTTGTTTGTTTGTGCAACTAGCGCAACGGCGCAGTCAAAAGTTCTTACGAATGGAGCACCGGAATCAGGTGGACTTTCGGCAATCCGCCTCGCACATCTTGATTCCGGCATGACTGGCTGGGTAAAAAATAAATGGACAAATGGTGCTGTGGCGCTCATCGCCCGCAAGGGAAAAATTACTTTTTACAAAGCGTACGGTTACAATGATTCGGAAACAAAGACCCCCCTCGACAAGAATGGAATTTTTCGAATTGCATCACAAACAAAGGCCGTTACCACAGTGGCGGTGATGATGTTGTGGGAAGAAGGAAAGTTTTCATTGGACGACCCGGTCTCCAAATTCATTCCGTCTTTTGCCCATCAGCAAGTGTTGGAAAAGTTTGAGCCAAAAGATACTACCTACACTACTGTTCCCGCAAACCGGTTGATTACTATTCGTGACCTGCTGACACATACATCCGGCCTGGGATACCCGGGAATAGGTACGGCTGAAGAAAAAGCCATTTATGCAAAATATAAGATTACCGGGGGAGTAGGAGTAAAAGGCGAAAAAATTTCCGATGCCATGAACCGGCTTGGCACTTTGCCGCTATTCTTTCAACCCGGTGAAAAGTGGAAATATGGATTGGGTCACGACGTGCTGGGATATCTTGTTGAAGTATGGTCGGGCATGTCGTTAGAAGATTTTTTTGCGCAGCGGATTTTTCAGCCGTTGGGAATGAAGGACACTTATTTCAACGTGCCACAGGAAAAAGCAAACAGGCTTGTAAACTTTTTTCAGCAGGATGGTACCGGAGCAATCAAAAAACAGGAATCGGTTTTTGGCGGAGCGCTCAATCTGAATTACCCGCTTGAAAAGAAAGACTATTTTTCCGGTGGCGGCGGTTTGTCATCTACTATTTATGATTATGCTATTTTATTGCAAATGTTGTTGAATGGGGGAGAATATAATGGTGTTCGGTTGCTCGCCCGCAATACGGTTCGCCTGATGACGATGAATCAAATCGGCGACCTGGCTCTGAATATCGGTGAAAACAAGGACAACAAATTTGGATTCGGCTTTGCAATAGTTTCCGATAGTGGCAGCAGGCTTACACCAAGCCAGGCAGGGACGTACTCCTGGGGTGGTGTATTTTCAACGAGTTACTGGGTGGACCCAAAAGAAAACATGCTTGTATTGCTTTACGAACAGATATGGGGACCTCATGTTGTCGAAACACAAAAAATATTCAAAGCTTTAGTGTACCAGGCAATCAATGATTGAGAATAGGATCAGGATTATATCATGCCATTGATCATTTGTGTTCTCTCAGGTATTTTACCCGAAGTGCTGATTTCAGAAATTTACCAACTGAAGTTTTTGGAACGACATCAATGACATCGTAGCCGTCGGGAATCCAGAATTTAGCGAACCTGGCAGAAAGAAATTCACTTAATTCATCCGGTAAAACATTTTTTCCTTCTTTGATCACGATATAGGCAAACGGTCGCTCTATCCATTTATCGTCAGGGATTCCAATCACGGCCGCCTCTTTTATCGAAGGATGTCCCATCAATGAATTTTCCAGCGCAACAGAACTGATCCATTCGCCACCTGATTTGATAACATCTTTACTTCTATCCTTTATTTCGATAAATCCATCGGTGCCGATAGTAACAATATCACCCGTTTTCAGCCAGCCATCCGGTGTAAATTTATCCCCTGCCTGGTCTTTGTAATATGAAGAGCACACCCATGGCCCGCGCACTTCGAGTTCACCCATCGTACGCCCATCCCATGGTATCATTCCATTCTCATTCCTACCGCGGATCTCCACAAACGGAACCGGTAATCCCTGTTTAGCCGCATGATCGTACTGCTCTTCTTTAGATGCCTTTTCCAGCCTGGTAGTCGTCACCGAAGTGCTGCCTAAAGGCGATATTTCAGTCATGCCCCATGAATGAAGAACTT
>Ga0207701_10000486_pt1 | contig 40852 bp, 36 predicted proteins | sample KBSSwiSSwithPhiX_FD_184294 | JGI IMG/M metagenome (GOLD analysis project Ga0207701, IMG submission 184294) | Switchgrass rhizosphere bulk soil microbial communities from Kellogg Biological Station, Michigan, USA, with PhiX - S5 (SPAdes) (version 2) | ecosystem: Environmental > Terrestrial >... | reverse complement strand
CTACGCCAGCGCCTTGCGGCAGAACTCGACGCTCTTCTTGATCTCGGCCATCCGATCGGAGCCGGCGGGCACCGGATACTCGAACTCGATCGTCGCCTGGATCGGCCACTTGTTGTCGCGGATCAGGTGCAGCACCTCGGCGATCGGAGTGTCGCCCTCGCCGAACGGCACGTTCGGACCCTTGTGCGTCTTGCGGTCCTTGACGTGGATGTGGGTGATGCGATCGTGGTGTTCCTTCAGGAACGGCACTGGCGATCCGTGGTCACCCGAGACGAAGTGACCGATATCCAGATTCGCGCCGTTGTGCTTGGCGTAGGCGAACAGCTTCATCCAGTCCTCGGGACCGGTCGCCTCGTGACCGTGGTAGCCGACCATCAGCTGGTGCTTGTCGGCGAACTCACCGAGCCGCTTCGGGCCGTCTTCCGCAATCTCGGTCGAGATCGCACGCGCCCCGACCGCCTTGGCGAGGTTGAAGACGTAGTCCAGCGCCGCGTCCGAGTAGCCGAAGATGCCGTCCACCTTCATGATCTCGATCAGCACGCCGGCGTCGTTGTACTTCTTGCGGAACGCCTTGGCCTGGTCCATCGGCGCGGACAGGCGCCACTTCGTGATCGCCTCCATGACGGCGGGATCGGTGCCCCGGCCGTCGACCAGTTCCTTCGGCGCGCCCATGAACGTCTCGATCGGCTGCGAGCGCAGCTCGAGCGCGCTCACGCCCACGTCCACGCACTTCTTCAGCAGTTCGTCGGCTTCCATGTTGCGGCCGCCAAAGCTATACGGCACGTTCAGGCCAATCTGAACCCCGTTGACCTTGGAGTTGGGCTTCGCCTGGGCGAACAGGCTCACGTCGCCGAGGATCCGCGCTGCCGGGATCATCGTCAGCGCGAGCTGGCCGATTTCACGTCGTGTGTAGGTCATGCTTTTCGCTTCCAGCTTCCCGCTTCCAGCTTCCGGCTTTGTGCCTCCGGAACAATTGGCCACGTGTGAGGGTGCCCAGCGCCCCGGTTCCAGCCCCGCTCTGACCCTCGATCAAGGCGGGAAGCTGGAAGCGGGAAGCGGGCAGCGTGATTAGAACACAAACCTCGCCCCGAACCGGAGGCTCCGCTGGCTGCCCGTGGGCGCCGTGACCTGACCGAACGTGTTGCCCGTGGACGTGCTGAACGTGGTGTTCGGATTGCCCCAGCGGACAGAGTTGGTCACGTTGTAGGCATCGACCCGGAATTCGGCATACCGAGAACCCGAGATCGCGAACCGCTTGAACAGCGAGCTGTCGATCTCCCAGAATCCAGGTCCCTCGGGTCCCGAGTTCCGGGTCATGTTGCCCTGCACGCCAGCCGCCGGCTGTGTATAAACCGACGGATCGAAGTACAGATTGCCCTGGCCGAGGCCGCCGACGATACGGTTGTCCCCGGTCAGGTTGACGTACGGGGTGGTGCCCGGCGTGTTCAGGACGGTGCCGCTGCCGGTGATGCTGAGCGGCACGCCGGACTGCGCGACGAACAGGCCGCTCAACTGCCAGCCGCCGATCAGCTTGCCTGCGAGACCTTCCTTAAGCCAGCGCTTGTTCGGTCCCCACGGCAGCTCGTACAGGCCGGTCAGCGTGTAGTTGTGCAGCCGGTCGAAGCTCGACCGTCCCCAGCTCTGTTCGAAGTCGATCGGCGTCGAGACCGTGCCGTTCTCGTTGACGTAGTCGTATGAGCGGCTCAGCGTGTACGAGTTCGTCAGCATGAACCCGTTGCGGAACCGTCGATCGATCTTCGTCTGCAGGCCGTTGTACTTCGACTTGTTCAAGTTGGTACGGGTGCGGCTGGTGCCGGTGCGTGGGAACGCGGTCGAGAACTCCGGCCGGCCGTTGTTGCCCGAACCGTAAATCAGGCTCGCGTTGGTATCGACGTCCATCACCAGGTCGTCGCCACGGTTGCCGACGTAGGCGATATCTGCGGTCAGCAGATACGGAAGCTGGCGCTGATAGGCGACGTTCCACGAGCGCAGCGTGCCCTCGTGCAGCGTGTTCGGGATGACGTCGAACGTCGCGTTCGTCAGCGAGCCACTGACTGGGATGATGCCGCTCGACGGGATGTCGAGCAGCGCCGGCGCCGGGAACCCGGTGGCCATCGACCCCGAGGGCTGGAACCCGTTCACAGCGGTCCCCGCGTAGGTCTGCTTCACGGGGTAGTTGAACGCGTAGCGGTTGTCGGGGAACGGAATCGTGCTCGCGCCGTAGCCCGCGCGGAGGACGTTCTTCTCGTTGAGGCGCCAGGAGACGCCAGTCCGCGGGGCGAAGTTGGTGAACTTCTTCTTGACGTTGAGCGCTTCGTCAGTGTCGCCGAAACCCGAGACGCGCAGGGTGTGGGTGGCCGGATCGTAGTTGGACAGGCTGCCCGCTCCTTCCAGACCCTGAAGGGGCGTGTAGTACTCCCAGCGCAATCCGAGGTCGACAGTGACGTTCTGGCGGACCTGCCATTTGTCCTGCGCGAACGCGAACAGGCCGGTGTGCGTGGTACCCGGGCGGTCGAAGACCTTGAGATCGCGTTGCACGGTGTTGGGCCAGTCCAGGAGGAACGACGCAAACGAATTGCCGATGCTTGTCGTCGAAGCGGCGTCAATCGGATTTCCTGTGCCCGACGAGTTGAACGCGAAGCGGCCGCGGGGGCCGCCGGCATCCTGCGTCTGCAGCAGCATGTCGTCGTTGTGCCGATATTCCCCGCCCACCTTCACCGTATGCGACTGCAACAGCTTGGTCAGCACGCCGTTGAAGTTCCAGGTCTTCTCCGACCGATCCCACGGCTGGCTCGGGGAGAAGCCGAGCACCGGATCCGAATACCCGCTGATGCTGAACTGCGACAGCCCGCTCGAGAAATCGTCGATGTTGGCTCCCGGGATGCCGACGTCCGCACTGGTCGTCAGGCCGTTGGCCACAGTGCTCGTGACGTTGTGGTAGTAGTTCAGCCCGCCGCGGACGTCGAGGACGGTTTTCGCGCCGAAGACGTGCGTCCAGGTGCCGGCGCCACTGTAGCTCGTGTTGGTACCGGTACCGGCAAAGCCGCCGTTCGCGGGCCCGCCGTATATGCCGTACAAGCCGGGATCGAACACCTCCGGCCGCATGAAGCTCAAACGGTACGAGACCGTGTCCTTGGTGCTGGCCGTGTAGGTCAGTTTGGCGTCGAACCCGTCGGTGGTCTTCTCCCGGGTCTGCGCCTGCTGGAAGTTGTTCTGACCGAACGGTGCCGCAATGTTCGGCTCGGGAATGAATCCCATCAGCTGACGGGCGATTGGACTGATGCGCGTCTGCGGAATCTGGTTGTTCGCAAACGCCGCTCGTCCCGAACCGTCCACCGCACCGGTTGCCGGATCGTAGATGCCGTTGGTTACCTCGCTGAAATCGCCGTTGCGCATCTTCAGCGTCGGAACGGTCGCTCGGACGACGTAGCCGTTGTTGTCCACCGTGCGCTGGTAATCGCCGAAGAAGAACAGCTTGTTCTTGACGATCGGCCCGCCCAGCGTAAAGCCGGCGTTGACGAATTTGGTCGGCGCCTTCAGGTGCGTCAGGTAGTCGCTGGCATTCGTCGAGTTGTTGTTGCCGAAGAAGAAGGCGGTGCCCTTCAGATCATTGGTGCCGGACTTGAGCGTCACGTTCGTGACCGCGCCGCCCGACCTCCCGAACTCCGCGTCGTAGTTGCTGGTCGTCACGCTCACGGTCTCGAGCGCGTCGGCAGCCGGGATGATGACCTGGAGCAGCCCGGTCTTCTGGTTGTCGTCGAGCCCCTCGATCAGCGTGTTGCTCGCCATCCCCGGCTGGCCGTTGACCTCGAAGCGCAGCGAGTCCTGCGAGTTGAAGAACTGCGAGTGCTCGCGGTGCGGGCGCGTGATGCCCGGCACGGTGACCAGTAGCGACTGGAAGTTGCGATTGAAGGTGAGCGGCAGCTCCGACACCATCTTCGACTCCAGGATGCGACCGGTGTCCGTCCGGTCGGTCTGGAGCAAGGGCGTCTCGGCTGAGACTGTCAGCGTCTCGTTGAGCTGACCGACTTCCAGTTTCAAATCGACGCGGACAGTCGTGTTCACGTCAAGTTTGACGTTCGGCCGGACCACCTTCTTGAAGCCTTGCAGCTCCACGTCGACGGTGTAGGTGCCGTTCTGCAGGCTGGAGAAGATGTAGTTGCCCGATTCGTTGGTCACCGCCGTGCGGCTGGTGTTGGTTTGCGTCTCGAGCGCCGTCACGGTCGCCCCGGGCACGCCCGCGCCGCTCGAGTCGGTCACGTTACCCAGCAAGGTCCCGGTGACCGCCTGGGCCTGCGCTGGCGAGGGCGCCAGCAGAAATCCGAAACATACGATCGTCGCGGTCAGCACCGCCACCGCGGTCCTGCCGCACAGAGCCCGTGCTCCGGTCCGCCATCGTCCGCCCATGACTGCTGCCTCCTCGAATGACAACCCGTACACGCTGCGCCGACACATGAGGGCGCAAGCGGGCAGAGATCGTATCAAGATCTGTCGAGCTGAGCTGAGAAAAATGAGACCCGTATACCGCCTCAGTGAATCTCGGGGTCGGCGATCGGCGCGGTGCCCTCGAGGAAATCGAAGTCGCAGCCGCGGTCAGCCTGGGTCACATGCTGGGAGTAGAGCATCCCGAACCCGCGCGGATACTGGGGCGCCGGAGCCCGTCTTTGTTCGCGTCTCCGGGCCAGTTCCCCATCATCCACGTTGAGCGAGAGGCGGCGTGCCGGAACGTCGAGCTCGATGACATCGCCGTCCTGGACCAGCGCGAGCGGCCCCCCCACGAACGACTCGGGAGCGACGTGCAGTATGCAGGCGCCGTAGCTGGTGCCGCTCATGCGGGCGTCCGAAACGCGAACCATGTCCCGGACTCCCTGGGCCAGCAGCTTCTTGGGGATGGGCAGCATGCCCCACTCGGGCATGCCCGGGCCACCGAGCGGTCCCGCATTCTGGAGCACGAGGACGGAGTCGGAGGTGACCGGCAAATCCGGATCGTCGATCCGCGCCTCCATGTCGTTGTAGTCGCGGAACACGACCGCCGGACCCGCGTGCTGGAGCAGGCGGCGATCGGCGGCGGTGTGCTTGATGACGGCCCCGCCAGGGGCAAGGTTGCCGCGTAGTACGGCCAGGCCGCCTTCGGGACCGAGCGGCGCCTCGCGGGTCAGGATCACCTCGTCGTTCGACACGACGGCATCGGCGATGTTCTCTCCGAGCGTGCGGCCATTCACGGTCAGGCACCCGGTGTGGAGCAGATCGCCCAGCCGGCGCAGCACGGCGCGCAGCCCGCCCGCGTAGTAGAAATCCTCCATCAAAAACTTGCCTGACGGGCGGATGTTGGCCAGGAATGGTGTTCGCCGCGACAACTCGTCGAAGCGATCGAGATCGAGTGCGGCGCCGGCGCGGCCGGCCATGGCGATCAGGTGGATGATCGCGTTGGTCGATCCGCCGAGCGCCATGGCCGCCGTCACCGCGTTCTCGAACGCCTCCGTGGTCAGGATGTCGCGAGGACGCAGGTCTTCCCAGACCATTTCGACAATGCGCCGGCCGGCCGCGGTGGCCATGCGCGGATGCGCGGAGTCCGCCGCCGGGATGGACGACGCGCCCGGCAGCATGAGACCCAGGGCATCGACAGCGGCCCCCATGGTGGAAGCCGTGCCCATCGTCATGCAGGTGCCAAAGGAGCGGGCGATGCCGTCCTCCATCTCGCGCCACGAGCACTCGTCGAGCGTGCCGGCGCGGCGTTCGGTCCAGTACTTCCAGACGTCACTGCCGGATCCGAGAATCTGCCCGCGCCAGTTACCGCGCAGCATCGGCCCGGCCGGCACCATCAGGGCCGGCAGGTTGGCGCTGGTCGCGCCCATGACGAGGGCCGGCACGGTCTTGTCGCAGCCACCCATCAGGATCGCGCCGTCCGCCGGGTACGAGCGCAGCGCTTCCTCGGCCTCCATCGCCAGCAGGTTGCGGTACATCATCGTGCTCGGCTTCATGTAGGTCTCGCCGAGCGTCAGGACCGGGATCTCCATCGGAAACCCGCCGGCCTGCCAGATACCGCGCTTCACTTCCTCGGCGCGGGCGCGGAAGTGCGTGTGGCAGGGATTCGCGTCACTCCAGGTGTTGAGGATCGCGATGACCGGCTTGCCGTCGAGATCGTCGAGGCTGAAGCCGGCCTGCTTGGCGCGTGAACGATGACCGAACGAGCGGAGATCGTCCTTCCCGAACCAGCGGTAGCTGCGCAGATCGCCCGGCTGCTTGCGCGGACGGCTCATGCCGGGACCCCGGCGGCGAGCTCGCGCGCCACTGGCGCCAGTTGGTCGATCCGGCCCTGATCGAGCGCGGAGACGAAGGGGGGAATCGGTCCGGTCGGGGCGATGCCGGCGAGCTCCGTCGCATGGTGGAGCACGCGGGCCGGGCCCCACGCGTCACGCAGATCCTCGAGCGGCATGAAGCGCTCGCGCAACGCCTCGGCCTCACTCCAGCGTCTGCCCTGCGCCGCGGACAGCAGGGCGCTGCACGGCGCGGGTGCGATGCAGCCCGAGCCGGTGGTGAAGCCGTTGAGCCCATATTCCCGCAGGTGCACGATGGCGGGCCGCTCCCCCATGCCGCTGACCACGCGGGCCCTGTCGACGCGGCGCAGCAGGCCGTCGAGATACGCATCCTCGCGCGCGTCGTCTCGCACCACCGCGTACTTGATCGCCACCGCGACGCCGTCGGCCATCAGCCGGCCCACCGCATCCAGGCCAGCCTCCAGGTTGCTGCCGAAACCATCTTCCGACTTGAGATACAGAATCAGCGGCACGCCAATCGCCGACGCGACCTCGCGCAGTCCGGCCTCCATCCCCTTCGCGTCGCGCGGGTCCCCGCACGGCAGCATCATCGCGCACGGGAACTGATGCCGCCGTAACATGCGAGCCTGATCCATCGCGCGGCCGAACGAGGGGCCGAGGCTGGGGATGGCCCAGCGGCTCGCCGGGAACGAGGCGAGCCATCCGAGCAGCACGTCGAACTCGTCGAGGGTGATGTGGTACAGGAAGGCGTTACCCCCATACAGGAAGCGGGTAATGCCGCCGGCCTCGATGTGCGCGGCGACGCGCTCGGCGGCATCGAGATCGAGGCTGCGCCGCGCGTCCGCTTTGCGGGGCAGCGGCGGCACCGCGAAGATTGCGGCGAGATCGGCGGGGGTGATCGGGGATGTTGGAATCACAAGGACCTCTTCTTCGCAGCTCTCAGCTTCCAGCTTGGTTCTACGTTCTTGGTTCCAGGTTCGGGTTCGGGTTCGGCGTTCTCGAAGTTCGCGGCGGCGTTACGCGCGCGGCGCCGGTATCGGCTCGCGCACCATGAGCTGCTGCGGCACGCGCTCGTTGGGCAGTCGCAGACTCAACACGAGAATCGCTTCGAGCAGCAACGAGCCGGCGAGCACGAGGAGGCCGCCCGAGTACCCGCCGGTCGCGTCGCGCAGCGTCCCCATGATCGACGGGCCGAAGAAGCCGCCCAGATTGCCCACCGCATTGATCAGCCCGATACCTGCGGCCGCGGCGGTGCCGCCAAGGAGCATTGGGGGGATCGCCCAGAAGACGCTCAACACGGCGCGCTGTCCCATCTGCGACAGGGCGAAGCTCAGGACGAGAAGCCAAGTCGTGTCGCGGAACGCCACCGCGAGGACGAGCCCGGTAGCCGCGGTCAAGGCGCACCCAGCCACGTGCTTCTTGCGCTCGCCGGTCTTGTCGGAGTGCCGGCCGACGAGGACCATGGCGATGAGCGCCGCGACAAACGGGATCGAGGTCAGGCTGCTCAGCGCGTAGCCGCTCAGGCCCGACGCGTCGGCAAGGATTTTCGGCAGCCACAGGAAGATGCCGTACGTGACGGTCGTGTTGAGGAAGTACACGAGGCACAGCAGCCACACGCGTCCGCTGGCCAGGCTGCGCGCAATCGACACGTGCCCGACCTTGCCGCGCAGCTCGCGCTCCTCGCGCATGGTGCGCGATAGCCATTCCCGATCGTCGTCTGGCAGCCAGGTCGCCTGTTCCGGGCGGTCGGTCAGCACCCGCAGCGCGACGAAGCCCAGGACCACAGCGGGCAGCCCCTCGAGCAAGAACAGCCACTGCCACCCGTGCAGGCCCATCCACCCGTCGAGGCTGAGCACCGCTTCCGAAACCGGCGCGCCGACGATGATCGCCACCGGCGCGGCCATCATGAAGAGGGCGCCGGTCCGCGCACGCTCCTCCGCCGGCACCCAATACGTCAAATACAGCACCACGCCGGGGAAGAACCCCGCCTCGGCGATCCCCAGTATCACGCGGGCCAGATAGAACGTGCTGACGTCACGCACGAACATCGTCAGCATCGAGGCGATGCCCCAGCCGATCATGATCCGCGCGATCCACCGGCGGGCACCGACCTTGTCGAGCAGGATGTTGCTCGGAACCTCGAACAGGCAGTAGCCGAGAAAAAAGAGGCCGGCGCCGATTCCGTATTGCGTGTGGCTGAGGCCGAGGTCGCGCTCCAGCGCATTCGCGGCGAAGCCGATGTTGACGCGGTCGACGTAGGCGACAACGTAGCTGATGAAGACGAACGGGATGATCCGCCAGGACACCCGGTTGATGACGAGCCGGCGGCGGACGGCGGGATCGATCATGGGCGTGCGGTGACGGACGATATCACGGTGGACAGGGTTCTACGGGTTCGGGGGTTCTGAGGTTCGACTGGTTCGCGCTTCCACGGGTTCTGAGGTTCGATCGGTTCGGGTTCCGGGATTCGCGTTCGACGCGCGGGCTAGCCGTTCCCGCCCTGCCCGCGCTTCTATAGGTTTCACGGGCTCGCGGTGTGTGTTCCCCGGTCCCCGGTCCCCAGTCCCCCAGTCCCTAGTCCCTGATCCCCGGTCCCTGCCGCGCCGTCAGCCGTTCGGGCTGCGCCGCGCTGTGACTTCGATCTCGATTTTCATCCGCGGGTCGGCGAGGCCGGCGGAGATCATCGTGGCGGCGGGGCGGATGTCGCCGAAGTACGAGCGCAGCACCGGCCAGGTGGGCTTGAAGTCGGCGGGGTTGGGGACGATGTACGTAACGCGGACAACGTCCGACAGAGACGCGCCCGCCTGCTGCAGCGCATGGACGATGTTGCGCAGGCATTGTTCGGTCTGCGCCACCACATCGTCGGCGATGGTCATCGTCTCGTAGTCGAAGCCGGTCGTGCCCGAAACGAAGACCCATTCGCCGTCGACCACCGCGCGGGAGTAGCCGATCTGGGACTCGAACGAGGAGCCGGACGAGATGAGGCGGCGCGGGTCAGGCATGTTCAAAGGTTCGAGGGTTCGATAGGTTCGAGGGTTCGATGGTTCGAGGGTTCGATGGTTCGAAGCGGGGGCGACTCGACGCCTTAGGCACGTGGAGCTCGCAGCTATGCCCCGACGACATTGACCAGCGTCCCGATCGCGCCGATCGTGATCGAGATCTCGTCGCCCGCGGCGAGCGTGAACTCGTCGGGCGGAACAATACCGGTCCCGGTCAGCAGGACACACCCGTTGGGGAAGGTGTTGTCGCGGTAGAGGTATTCGACCAGCTCGGATGGCGTGCGCTTGAGCGACGCGAGGGTGGTCGCGCCTTCGAAGGCGGTGGCGCCGCTCCGCCTGATCACCAGACGGATCTCGGTGCCGGACGGCAATGGCGACGACGACACGAAGAGCGCCGGCCCGAGACCGCAGCTGCCGTCGTAAACCTTCGCTTGCGGCAGGTAGAGCGGGTTCTCTCCCTCGATATCGCGGGAGCTCATGTCGTTGCCGATCGTGTAGCCGACGATCGTGCCGCCGGCGCTGACATAGAGCGCCAGCTCGGGTTCAGGCACGTTCCAGGTCGAGTCCTTCCGGATCCGCACCGGCTGTCCGTGACCGCGGACACGGCTCGGCGTCGCCTTGAAGAACAGCTCCGGCCGCGGCGCCTCGTAGACCCGATCGTAGAAGTCGCCGCCGCCCGCTGACTTCGACTCTTCCATCCGCGCCGTGCGGCTGCGATAGTACGTGACCCCCGCAGCCCAGACTTCCTGCGACTTGATCGGCGGCAGGAGGCGCGACAGATCCGGCGCGCCGTCCATCAAGGTCGCCCCGGCAATCTGCGACGCCACCCACGTCTCCACGTCGTCCCGATTGACAACGTCATCCCAGCCCGCAGCCAGCCTGAACCAGCCATCCGCCGTCTCGACCAGCACGCCCGACGCCACGTGAAAGAGTCGCAAATTCAGAGTCCTCACTTCAGACTAGCTGTCCGCTGCCCGCTGCCCGCTGCCACGATGCTAACCATCCGAACGCAAGAACTTTGAACCGAATTTTGAACCTTGAACCCTGAACCTTGAACCTTGAACCTCCCCAGTCCCCAGTCCCCAGTCCCTAGTCCCTAGTCCCCTCAGTACTTCAGGTAAGCCGTTTGCCACTCGCTGTAGAAATCGACCGCCACGCCGCCCTGCTCGCGCATGCCGAGCGATGACGCCTTCGAGCCCCCGAACGGCACGTGATACTCGACACCGGCCGACGGCAGGTTGACCATCACCAGACCCGCCTCGATCCGGTTGATGAACTCGTAGGCCGACGACAACGAGCTGGTGCAGATGCCGGCCGACAGGCCGAACCGGATGCCGTTCGAGATCTCGATCGCGTGATCGAGGCTGGACGCCGGAAGCACCGCCAGCACCGGACCGAAGATCTCTTCCTGCGCGACCCGCATCGTCGGGGCCACTTCGGTCATCACCGCGGGCGACGAGAAGTAGCCGCGCGCGTGCGCACCTTCCTTCAGCCGCTCACCGCCGACCAGTAGCTTCGCCCCTTCGCTGGTTCCGACGCCGACGTAATCCATCACGACGCCGAGCTGCTTCTCGTCGATCGACGGCCCGATGTCGATGCCCGCTTCGAGCCCGTTGCCAACCTTGAGCGCCTTGGTCCGCGCGACCAGCGCCTCGGTGAAGCGGGCCACGATCGGCTCCTCGACGATGACGCGGGAGGTCGCGGTGCAGCGCTGGCCGGTCGAGAAGAAGGCGGCGTTGACGACCACGTTGACGGCGTCCGCGATGTCCGCATCGGCGAGCACGATGGTGGGATTCTTGCCCCCCATCTCGAGCTGAACGCGCGCCCGGCGCTTGGCCGCCTCGACCGCGATCGCGCTGCCGGTCCCTTCGGAACCGGTGAACGAGATCGCCTTGACGTCCGGGTTGGTGACGATCTCGTTCCCGACTTTTGAGCCCGGACCGGTCACGAGGTTGAGGGCCCCTTTGGTGACCCCGGCCTCGTGCAGCGCTTCGACCATCCGCACGGCACAGAGCGGCGCCAGGTCCGATGGCTTCAGCACGACCGCGTTGCCAGTGATGAGCGCCGGCGCGGTCTTCCAGGTCGGAATCGCGATCGGGAAATTCCACGGCGTGATCAGCCCGACCACGCCGAGCGGACGTCGCCGGGTCTGGATCAGGACGCGATCGCGCTCGGACGGGACGTTGTCACCGCCCAGCCGTGCCCCTTCCCCGCCGATGTAGCGCAGGATGTTGATCGCCCGTCCGACCTCGCCGCGAGCCTCGGGCAACGTCTTGCCCTCTTCGCGGGTCATCTCGCGGGCGACCTGATCGGCCCGCGACTCGAGAATGTTCGCAGCGCGATAGAGGATCTCGCCGCGCTTCGGGGCCGGCACGGCCGCCCACGCCGGCTGTGCTGCCTTGGCCGCGGCAATCGCCGCGCGCGTGTCGTCCGCGTCGGATTTCTGGTAGGTGGCGACGGTTTCGCTGGTGTCGGCCGGGTTTCGGGTCTCGAACGTGGCGCCCGCCCGCGCCCCGACCCACTCGCCGCCGATCAGATTTTTGAAGGTCATTGGCTTGGGAGGCTAGCACACCTGACCGCACTCCGGGCTCTACCGGGGTCGTCCGAGCAGGACCGGAACCTGCCGGTTGCGTTCGACCTCACCGGGCCGCTCAATGTACGCGCCTCCCGGCCGATTTGGAGAGCGTGGGACGACGAACGGCATTCGCCGAGGTTCTCGATCGGAAGCTGCAAGCGGTTGACGCGCCGTTACCCCGCGTCTCAGCCCAGTACGGCCATCGCGCGACGGTCCACACGTTCTTTGAGTTCGCGGCAGCGACGAAACCAGTCACCCCGTGGCACCCGCGGCATCCGTATGCGACGCCGGCTGCCGCCGACGGGCTGCCACGGCCAGAGGCGGCCGACCGGAAGCGCCGGTTGTCCGCCCAGGAGCAGTCGGCGCTCGAACAGCTGAACGCGCTCGGGGCCAACGTCCGCCCCGACTTCACGGCCGGAGAATTACGCCGTGCCTTCCGATCGCTGGCACTGGCCTTCCACCCGGATCGGCATCCCCGCAGCACGGGCACCGAGACCGCCGCACTCTCGCGCAACTTCGTCGTCTTGCACGACGCCTATCGCGCGCTGCAGATCCCGGCGGCCGCCACCATCTAGCCGGCTCGGCGGGCTCGGTGTAGAGGAACCGGGACGGGCGGAGATGGCACCGCGCTTGCTGTAACAGCACACAGCAACGCTCGGTCAGCCACTCTGGCAACCGACAAACGCCCTCCCACTCGACGGGGACCGTTCTACGGGTCCCCGCTCGTCACGTACAGACACTCTTCGGGACGCTCGCAGGGTGATCCCTTGCCGCTCTGAGTAACGGGCGCCTTCTCAGTGGGTAGCGCGGTGGATACTCCAGTCTCACCTTGATCACCCTACCCGTCCCTGCCGATAATCCCACCCCTTGATCCTCGAAGTGATCGTTCAGACTGTTGACGACGCCCGGGCGGCGGAGGATGGCGGTGCGGATCGTCTGGAGGTGGTGCGCGACATCGGGGTCGGCGGCCTGACGCCGGCGATCGCGCTGGTCGCCGCGATTCAGGAGGCGACCCGGCTGCCGCTGCGGGTCATGGTTCGCGAGAACGACGGGTTCACGATCCGCGCTGGCGAGCTGGCGCGTCTGCGGTCCGCTGTCGCGGCGCTGGAGGCGCACGGCGTCGATGGCGCGGTGATGGGCTTCGCCCGGAACGGCGAGGTGCTGATGGCAGACCTGTTTCAGGCATTGGACGGCACGCCGCGTCTACGGGTGACGTTCCATCGCGCGTTCGACACGCTGCGCGATCCCAGGGCGGCGATCGATCGGCTGGCCGGCTTGCCGCAAATCGATCGCATCCTGACCGACGGTAAGCAGGGATCTCCGGCGGAGCGCAGCGCCCGTCTCGCCGCGCTCGGAGATCGTGTCGTGGAGCGCGGGGCCAACATCACCATCATCGCGGGTGGCGGCGTAGACGACGAGGCCCTGGCGGTCTTCGTGGACACCGGCTGCGTACGCGAGGTGCACGTCGGTGGCGCGGCGCGCCGGGATGGCACCGCCGACGGTCCGGTCAGCGATGCGCGGGTCCGCAGGCTTCGGCACATTGCCGACGGCCTGACCTAGCCGCAAGCTGCGCCGTTTTGATACTCTCTCCTTTTTTTCCGGGCGAGGACGCACATGCAGCAACGAGTGGTTCGGGGATGGATGACCGCGGCCGGCGTCGTGCTGGCGATGACGGCGCTCGTGAGCGCCAGCGGGCAGAAAGCCACGCCGGCGGAGGTCGCCGAGAAGATGTCGGGCACTTGGAAGCTGAATCGGGAGCTGAGCCCCGGGCTCGCGGCCCCGGCCCGCGGCGGCACCGGCGGTCCTGGCCGCGGTGGTGCGGCGTTCATGATCGCCGGCGGAGTGCCGCAACGCGGTGGTGGTGGCGGCGGCGGCGGTCAGACGCCGACCACGGCCGCGGATCTCCCGCCCGACGTGCTCGCGGCGCAAGCGGCGATGCGCGACCTCCAGCAGATCGCCGAGACGGTGACGATCAAGGCCACGGTGGACTCGATCACCGTGTCGGATCCGCGCGGCGAACGCACTTACTCGTTGGATAACAAGTCGACCAAGCTCACCGTCGGCCCGGCCACGATCGACGTCAAGACGAAGTGGGACAAAACGGCGGTCCGTCAGGAGTTCAACAGCCCGCAGACCCGCCTCGTCCGATCATGGGAAGTCGATGATCAGAACCACCTCGTTATCAAGAGCAAGGTCGAAAGCCTGACCATGAACTCGAAAGAGGTCAAGGCCGTCTACGACCGTCAGTAGCTTCCCTACTGCCCGCCCTTCTTCACGCCGGCCGGCCCGGTGTTGAACGCACGCTCGACGCTGTCGTTGACGTCGGTCGACACCGGGTGGTCGCGCCATAACCACCGCATCATCTCCGGCAGAATCGCCCCGCCCTGCTTCTGGCCATGGCGGCCGATGCCCCAGGTGTAATTGACGTCGTAGCCCTTCTCCGTCAGCGCGGTCATCAACTTGACGTTGTTGACAAACCAGTCGCGCGTCTCGTCATACGTCCCGTCGTTGCGCACGCCGCGGTTGTCGTTGCGGCCGTCCTGGAGGAACACGCGTATCGGCTTGCGCTCGGACTTGCGCACGATCTCGCTGTACGCGTGGCCGCCGCGGATGTTCGTGAAGCTGCCGACGATGCTCAGGACCTTGCGGAACTGGTCGGGGCGCTCCCATGCGACGGTGAACGCCGCGATGGCGCCGCTGCTCGCACCGCCAATGCCCCGTCGCTCCGGATCCTTCGAAATGTTGTAGTCCTTGTCGAGCGCCGGCATCAGCTCCTCAACCACCACCCGGGCGTACTTGTCGTCGAGCGTGTTGTATTCGGTCGGGCGGTTGGTCGTGCGGTCGCCCCATTCCTGGGGCGTCGGCTCGGGTTGATCCGGCCGCCGGCCGGGGTTGATGAACACCCCGAGCATCACCGGGATCTCGCGGCGCTCGATCAGGTTGTCGAGCACGTTGGGAGCCCGGAGGTCTCCCTGCATGTTCATGAACGCCTGGCCGTCGTTGAAGATCATCAGGCTGGCCGGGACGTTGCGATCGTATTGCGCCGGCACGTAGACCCAGTACGTGTGCTGCGTCCCTGGATAGGCTTGGCTCTGGATTACGAACGGGCCCCGCACTTCCCCCTTCGGAACGTCGGCGCGTGGCAGCGAATCCGGCCCGAGCTGATAGTGGATGTCCGGATTCGGGCCGGACGGTGCCTGCGTCGTCGCGGACGCCGCCGAGGTCCGCAGCAGGTCCTCGAGATGCGACTTCCAGACAGCCGCGAGCGTATGAGTCCCATGGCCGGACGTCTTGTCGCTGAGCGGCAGCACCACTGCGCGCCCCTTCGGCACGCGGACGATCTCCTTCTCGAGGATCTGCAACTCCGGAGGATTGATCAGGTCGTCGGCCGAGTTCACCGCGAGGAGCGGCGCCTTGATCTTCTCGAGATCGGGCAGCGGATCGTAGTCGCGCGATGCCTCCAGCGCGTAGAGGATGTCGTTGGCGTCGCCAGTCTTCACGTAATTGTCGACGTAGGTGTCGATCTCCTTGTCCGCGGCGGCCAGCGTCGGCGCGGCCTTCTGCCGCAGGATCGGGTTGCTGCTCATGAGCCAAAGCAGCTGTGCCGCTGTACGGAGGCCGCGCGGCTGGGTCGTGTAGGTGCCATTCTTCCACTCGGGATCCGTGCGGATCGCGTCGATGGCCGTCCGCCGCCACACTCGGTTGCGTCCGGCAATCTGGGTCGGCAGGCTGGCGAGCGGCATCAGCGCGTCCATCATGTCCGGATAGCGCTCGCCCCAGAGCCAGGTGTGCATTCCGCCCATCGACGTGCCCATGACGAGACGCAGATGGTTGACGCCGAGTCCATCAACGAGCAGGCGATGCTCGGCTTCGAGCATGTCGAGATACCCGTACTGGGGGAACTTCGCGCGGAGTCCGTCACTGGGCTTGCTCGATTGGCCGTGACCGATGTCGTCCGGCGCGATGATGTAGAACTGCGTGGCGTCGAGCGGCTGCCCCGGCCCGAACAACTCATCGGCGAACGTGCGGCCCGCGAACTGCGCGCCGGTGCCGCCCGTCCCGTGCATCACCAGGACGGCGTTGCGGACGATGCCCTGCGCGTCCTTCTTCGGCGTGCCCCACGTCCGGTAATGCATCTTCAGCTGCGGGAGGGTCTGGCCCGACGTGAACCTGAAGTTCGGAATGACGAAATCCGCCTCGGTGGCGCGGGGCGCGCCAGAAGGCGCCTGCAGGAACAAGAGCGCCAGCGGAGTCATCAGGGTCAACAGCATGGTCATGCCTCGTAGGACTCAGATGGCAGATGGCAGATGGCAGATGGCAGATGGCAGATGGCAGATGGCAGATGGCAGATGAACGAGTATCTAGTTCCAGCCGTTTACATCAACCATCTACATTCGACATCTGCCATCCGTGAGGTCTAACCCTGGTGACGCGGGTGTCCGCCCGTGACCGGCGCGGCCGGATCGTGGAGGTCACCAACCAGGTGTGCCCGGGTCTCCACTTCCGTCAACCTGCCAGAGGCGTAGGCCGACGCCTCCTTCATAAGTGCATTTGCTTCATCCGGCGGCAAGCTCTTCAGGGTATTCAAGTGCTGGCCGCGGCGGTGAAGATACTCTTCGATGAATGCGCGTTCGAGCTGCGCGAGCGGCTCCGAATGGGGGGCCGAACTGTCTCCGTCACTCATGGGCACCACCTCCAGACGCTGACTACTAGATCCTACGCCCGAGCCACAGGAATCGATTACATCGATCGCGATCTGATTCCCGGGTCTAGCGCGGACCCGGCGGCAAATGCTGGGTGAGGTAGCGAGCGAGCAGGCGATACAAGTGGACGGTCGTGCCCGGCCCCTCGGAGATCGAATGGGTGCGGTCCGGGTAGGTCATGAAGTCGAATGACTTCCCGAGCTCGATCAGACGATTCACCAATAGTTGCGCGCCCTGGTAGTGCACGTTGTCGTCGCCGGAACCGTGCACGATCAGCAGGTCGCCGGCCAGGCCCTCGGCGACGTTGATCGCCGACGCCTCTTTGTAGCCCTTGGTGTTCTCCTGGGGCAGGCCCATGTAGCGCTCCTGGTAGATGCTGTCGTAGAGCCGCTGATCGGGCACCGGCGCGACGGCCATACCGACCTTGTACAGCTCCGGGTGACGGAAGATCAGGTTGAGGGTGTTCGTGCCGCCGCCGCTCCACCCCCAGACGCCGACTCGCGTCAGGTCGATGAAGGCGTGCGTCTGCTTGAGCGAGCGCAGCGCCTGCGCCTGCTGCGCCGACGACAGCACCCCGACCGCCCCGTAGATCGACTTGCGCCACGCCCGCCCGCGCGGGGCGGGCGTGCCGGCGTTGTCGAAGCTGACGACCACGTATCCCAGACTGGCGATGTAGCGATGAAACAGCCCGGTGCTGCCGCCCCAGCTGTCGGTCACCGTCTGGCTCGCCGGCTCGCCGTAGATGAACACCAGCACCGGATAGGCTTTCGACCGATCGAAGCCTGACGGCCTGATGACGTAGCCGTCGACGTTGACGCCGTTTCCGGCGTCGACAGACACGTACTCGACCGGCGGGTCGAGCAGCGGCGCGAGCACCGGCTTGAGGCTGGCGCTGTCGCCGGTCACGCGAACCGTGGCGTGGTCCGGCAGCGAGACCACCTCCGCCATGCCGGGATCGTCCTGGGTCGAGAAGCGGTGAAACGCAAACCGGCCGTTCGGCGAGATGTCGTACGTGTTGGTGCCGCGCAGCCGTTCAGGGGTGACGCGCACGGGATCAGCCGAGCCGTCGAGCGGCGCGCGGTACAAGTAGCGCTGCGTCGCGTTCATCGGTGACGCGATGAAGTAGAGGAGTCCGGCCGCCTCGTCCACACCGGAGATCGCCATTGCGTCCATGGGTCCGCGGGTGACGAGTGTGGCCTTGCCGTCGCGCGTCACTCGATGGACGTGCATCCAGCCGTCCTGTTCCGAGACGACCAGGAACTCCGCACCGCCCTTGATCGGCTGGGCCTCCGGCAGACCTCCGAAGCCGATGGTGATGAACGCCTCGTCCGTGTCGCGCCACATCTCGCGGACCTGCCGGGTGCGGACGTCGGCGAGCAGATACGCATCGATCGTCTGCAGGCGATTGAGCTGCTGGACCAGCACCGTGTTCGCGTCGGCCCACTGCATCCGCCCGATGTAATGCTGCCGCGGATCCCCGGGAAGCGGGAGCCAGCTCACCGCGTGCGAGGCCACGTCGACCACGCCGGCGCGGACCGCCGAGTTCGTCGTCCCCGCCAGCGGATACGGCACGCTCATCGAGACCGGATAGGGGCCGGTGTCCGGATACGGAATCGTGGTCACGATCTCGCGTTCCCTACCCAGGTAGTACTGGAGCGAGAAGTTGCCGACGCCGTGTAGATCGAACTGCCAGAACGCGATTCGCCGGCCGTCAGGGCTCCACCGGAAACACTCGTGCAGGTCGAGCTCCTCCTCGTTGACCCAGTCGGAGCCGCCGTTGATCACCAGGTCGGAGCCGTCGCGGGTCAGACGAGTGATCGCGCCCGTGGCGGCGTCCTCGACGTAGATGTCATTGCTCCGCACGTAGGCGACTTTCGTCGCGTCCGGATTGAACGCGGCGTACATCAGGGTCGCTTCCGGCGCCGCGCCGCCCATCTTCCGCAACCGCCCCGTCCGCCGATCCAGGAGCCAGTAGTCGCCGCGCGAATCGGTGCGCCAGACCCGATGCGCGTTGGTGAAGATCAGGACCCGCTGGCGATCGCTCGACCACGACAGCGACTCGATTTCGAGCGGCGCTTTCGCGCCCGCCGGCGTGAGCTGGCCGGCGGTGATCAGGACCTCACGCCGTGCTCCGGTCGCGGTGTCGTAGCGGACCACGTCGACGCCACCCGCCGAGGGCTCCATGACCAGGTACGACTCACCGTCGCCGAACCAGCGCGGCGGCCGCGGAAAGCGCGGCGAGAACTCGCCGGAAAAGATCCGGCCGATCATGTCGGGCGCGCCGGCGCGGGTGGCGGTCGCTGACGCCTGGGCCCATGCCGGGCCCGACGGAAACACGAGCACCCACGCCAGCAGCACCCAGCCGAACGAACGCTTGATCATGATGGGACGTTCTTATGTCGGAATGGCCCCCGGAGGCAAGGACCCGCGCACTCAGATCTGCCGTCGGCCCGAGCTTCAGTGCCGCGCGTTACGCGAGATCAGATCGGTGTAGGCCCGACCTTCAGGTCGGGCGGGCGCCGAGAGCCGCAGAGTCGAGTTGGGCGGTCAGGCCGGGAAGTACGTGAACTTCCGCTCGTAATCGAGCCCCATGCCGAAGGGGAAACTGGGGTGGGGCCAGACGATCAGATCGGCCGGACGAATCGACGAGGGCATTGCCGCCAGCAGCTGGCGCGCCAGGGCCCCGTCGTCGTCCCGCGCCGCGCGCCGTTGGACGTGCATGGTGCAGCCGGTGTCGGACAGGACCAGCCGAAACGCCCCGGTGACCTGGCGGGCCAACGAGTGATCGGCGTAGAGCGCGTCCTTGTAGACAGCGACATGTGACCCGTCCGGGAGGCGTTCGCGCTCGCGCCCCTCAAGGGCGATGAGGGTCGGCGGCAGGTTCTCGGGCACGCGCCGGCCATGCCTGCGTAGCGCGCGGACCACTGTCTGGGCCGGCACGAGCCGCGCCAGGTCCCCCGTCTGATAGCGCAGCAGCGGAATGGGCAGCGCCGGGTCGAGCATCGAGATGGCGAGGCGTCCGTATCCCTCAGTATTGGGCTCGACGATCTCCAGAAACGTACGCGACGGGTGATACGCGAACATCATCGGCACGGGGAGGCGTGCGCCATCGGACATGCCGAGATCGTGCGCCAGCGCCGGATCCTCCGCGAGCGTCCGGCGCACCGCGATCGTTGCGGGCGTTTCGAACAGCAGATGGAGCCCGAGCTCCCCGACACCGAACGAAGACATCACGTAACCGCGCTCCGGCCGATCGAGATCCAGTCCGAGGCAGGAGGAGAGGTAGGCGCGGAAGCGCTCGCCGAACGTCTCCTCGCCGAGCACCACGTGGACCCGATGGCGCCGCCAGTCGAGCCCCTCCCGCCCAGCATGATCGAGCAACTGGTTGGCGAACAACGGATCGGCCACGACCACCAGCTGGTCGTACGACGGGCCGAACGCTTTGATCAGCGCGACCGCCATGTCCTCGCGCACGCTGGTCGTCGCGACGGTCATGCGGTCGGAGGAAAATCCCACCCCCATCGGCAGGCAGTTGACCGCCAGCGTAGTATGCGTCGCCACGCCGAACGCATCATCCAGCGCGGCATCGATCGCGCGCCCGCCGGACGCGACCTGCGCGCGGGTCTGCAGCCCGAACGAAAACCGGCCGCCATGGCCGGAACTGGTCAGCACACCAGCCAGCGAAGCGATCGGCGTGGTTGCCGCGAGCTGATCGAGTGGGAATCGATCAAAGGTGTTCGCCTTGGTCAGGATCGGACACCGCTGCGAGAACGCAGTCGCATCGGCGATGTCGGCGGGATCGAGCCCCTGCTCGCGGAGCAGCGTGCGATACCACGGGAAGTCGCGTGCCGCTGCATGCAAGGCGTCGAGCAGCGCCGCGTCAGGCGCGACTGCGACCATCACCGCCCTCGATTCTGCCCGCTGTCCGTACAGGGGCGAACTCGGGTTCAAGACCATGGAGGAATTCCGCGAGGATCGGAATGCGGCCGCTGGTGATCACTTCGTCGAACTGTCGCAAATCCAATCCGTACGGTGATACCACTCCGTAGTAATCGCTCTCCGGACCGATCGGGTAGAAGGGCACCCCGATGCGAGCAAGCAAACGGCGCAGCGCGGGCTCAGCCGCCATCAACCAATGTGTGCACCCGCGGCGCTTGGAAGCCTGATATACGGCCTTGTACAACTCCATGACGATCTCGCCCCCACCCTTCCGCTGGTCGCCCGCCGTCCTGGGATCGGGACCCTGCAGGCTGTAGAAGTGGTCGCCGGCCCGGCGGTTGTAGTTGCGACTCACGGCCAAACGCGAGATTTCGACTGCTGCGACCTGTGGCTCGTCGCGGAGCAAGCGGCCGTCATCAATGGCGCAGTGGAGCAAGAGGGGGAAACCCAGTTCACTGCGGCGAACCATCCGGGCGGTCGCCACCAGGCTGCCCTGTTTGTTGAGGACGCCGACATGCAGCGAGTAGCGATCGTAGGCATCGATCTCGAGTTGCGTCGGATAGTCCTCGGCCGGCAGGAAGTGTCGCTCGTGGCAGTAGACCTGGTAGCGCAGGCGATAACTCTCGTTGATCAGCGCTGGATCGCCGTCGAGGACGAGGCCGTGGAAGTGTGGCGACAGCGACTCAGCAAGATACGGATCCGGTGTCAGGGTTGAGAGATCCACGCACGCCTGGCCAACTGTCTCGGTCACCGCGACCAAAGTTGCCAGCGCAGGCCGATGCGAGCCGTCCGCCCGTTCTGTGGGATGGTGGCCTGGAGGTAGGTCGCAGACGACGCCGGGTCGGCGTATTCGTGGTCGAACACGTTGTTCACCGACCCGAACAGCTGCCACACGCGCCCGATCGGCTGCAGGACTGTCAGGTTGACGGTGGTCGCGGCCGGCACCGATCCTCCGAGCTCGGTCAGCCGGGAGCTCAGATACCAGCCGTCGACCGAGACAGTCGAACGTCGCACGGGACCGGGGATGCTGAACCGGCCCTGCACCATATGCCGCGGAGAATTGGGCAGGTCGCTCTGGGTCTCCTGATCGATCGCAGTCTGGAAGGCATAACTCAAGAGCGCGCGTGAGTCCCCCGGCAGGCGCATCTGTCCTTCGAGTTCCAGCCCTTTCGCGCGCACCTGGCCCTGGTTCACGAAGGTGCTCTGAAGCTGAGTGTTCGGATCGGCAATCGAGGTGATCAGGCGGTCGGCCTTGTACCAATATCCCGAGACCGAGGTCCGCAGCCAGTCGTTGATGTACCGCTCCCACACCAGTTCGTGCGTGTCGATCGCCTCCGGGCGCAGGTCGTTGACTCCCTCCCCGAAGTAGAACGTGTTCAGCTCGTATTGGTTGGGGGCCCGGAAGGCGCTGCCGTACAGGTATTTGATCGACTGAGCTGACGACGGCAAGACGATGACCGCGGCACGGGGTGAGACTCGGGAGAACGAACCGTAGGCGTCGTAGCGCAGCCCGGCGTTCACGATCATCCAGTCGGTCACCTTGACCTCGTCCTGGGCGAAGAGCGCCCGCTGAGTCGACGAGCGCTGGATATCAAGGACCGGCTCGTCCTGGAAGCTGTAGACGCCTGTTTGGTCCTGGTGGACGTTGTCGATGAATTGAAAGCCGGCTCGCAGGTTGTGGCGGCCAGGCAGGACCCGTGAGATGCCGCCTTCAGCGCTCCAGCGGGCGCCAAGGACACTATCGTGGCCGATAATCTTCGGGGCTACGTCGGTCGCCGCGAACGGATAGATACCGTCATACGTGAATCGATCGTAGGAGGCCCGCAGGTTGACCCGCGTGCCCTTCAAGGTACGGCGGTAGTCGGCGTCCAGCAGCGTGTGACGATCGGTGGTCTCCTCCTTTGGATCCTGCGCGTTGAACTCCGTGCCGAACGAGGCTGTCGGCACGTCGCGGCTCCGGGTGCCGTATGCTCCCGTCACCGTCACCGGCCCGAACGACAGCCGAGAGTAAATCTGCTTGACGCCCTCCCCGTCCAGCCGATCGGCAACGCCATTGTTGCTCAGCGGCGAGTCATATTCCGGAAAGTACAAGCGTGTGACGCCGTCACGATCTTCATAAGTCGACGAGACCGCGAAGTCGAACCCGTTGGCGAAGTGCTGCCCGGCGCTACCGCGAATGAGCTCCGTACCGAGCGTCCCGGCTTCGACCGTCGCGCTGCCGCCAGCCATCGACGATCCGGTCCGGGTGATGACATTGACGACCGCGAAGAACGCACTGTCCCCGTACAGCGATGATGCCGGTCCGCGGATGATCTCGACGCGCTCGAAGGTCGCCGGGTCGAGGCCGAATTCCGCGCCGATTTCGGCTTGCCCAAACACGTTGTCGTTGACGCGGTGGCCGTTGACCAGCAGGAGGATGCGGCTGTTGTAGTCGCCGGGCTTGGCGAAGCCGCGGATGCCGACCAGGCTGAAGTTGCGATCGCCGGTCACGTACATCCCGCGCACGCTGCGCAGGATGTCGGCCAGCGTGCGGAATCCGTATTTCTCGATCTCGGCCGCCGTCACGAACGACACTGACGAGGGGGCTTCCAGGGCCGGCTGCAGCCGCTCGGAGGCGCCAAACACCTGGCCCGAGTCGAGCTTCATCAGGTCTTCGAGACTGAGATCGGGCAGCGGCGACTGGGCCGCCGCCGGGGTGGCCACCGCCACCAACAGCGTCAGCAGCAGCGCACGGACGCGACCGAGGTGAACGCGCACGTGCATAGATCCCTTCGTTGTCGATCCCAGAGCTGTCATATGCGCTTCGCCAGCTGCAGCAGCTGTGCGCTCATTTGCAGACGCGACCGCTTCAGCGCCGCCATGTTGATCGTGAACCGCAGCTTGCCGTGTTCGAAGTACAGCTGGGCGATGCCGCCACCCAGAGCGAATCCGTCGACGTCGCTCATGGTCAGGACCGGCGCTCCGCCGACGCCGGAGATGCTGGTCAGCGCGCTGGCGACCGGGCCCCCGCCCACATACAGCACATGGCAGCCGTGCGATGCGCCGCCGGTCGCGGAATGGCGCGACACGGAGACCGGGTGTTCACCGACCGTCCGGCCGGCCACCTCGCGGGTGAGCGCGTCGCCGACCGCGTTATCGCCGACGGCGCAGATGGTGAGGGGCGCACCGGGTCCGAGCGCGTCCGCTGGCCACTCGGTGAAGATGGCGAACTTGTACAGCGCCGTGGCCTTGACGGCCGGCTCGGTCACATCCTGCGCCGGGACGAACGTCGGCGTCAGCAGCGCGAAGCCGATCGCGGACAGCCACGCGCGCCAGCAGCGGCGGCGCACCCCAAGAGGTCGCGTCACGCGTCGGCTCGCCCGCAGCCTCGCGGCCAAGAGGGTTGAACGGAGGACAAGGGATCAGTTGGGGAACACATGACGGAGAACATATCCCGCGTCAGCAATATCGGTCGATCGTGAGCGAGGGAGCATATCTCGCGCTTTCAGAGAATCTCACGGCGGCCGACTTAGTACTGACGAGGTCGATTCCGCTCACGCGTCGTCGATGCGCACGATCGTCAAACGTGGTGGCGCCGCATCCCACTCTGCGAGGACTGTACCGTTCAGCGCGATCGCCATCGCGCGTGACGGAACCGCACACGCCATCGTTGCCACCTCGGTGACTGGCAGGCCTGTGAAGCGGACCGCATTGGCGATTGCCTCAGGCATCGTGAGCGCGGATCCAGCGAGGTACGGCGTGCCTGGCAAGGACACACGACCCGTGTCATCGAGCTCACCCCACACCTGCCCGATCGAGTAGCGCCCGGGCGGCGATCCGGCCGCGGCCATCGCATCGGTGACCAGGATCGATCGACCTGGCGTCTTGGCGCGGATCATCGTTTTTACGGTGACATCGGGCAGATGATGGCCGTCCACGATGAAGCTCGCGGCCACGGAATCGGCCGCCAGCAGCGTCCAGATCGCGTTGGGATGGCGCGGCAGCATCTGCGCGCAGCCGTTTCCAAGATGGGTCGCGATCGTCGCCCCCGCGGCAATCGCCGCCTCGAGTTGATCCGGCGTGGCTGCGGTGTGCCCGAGCGCGACACGGACGCCCCGCGCCACCAGATGCTCGATCAAAGCCATCGCACCCGGCACCTCCGGCGCGAGCGTCACCAGCACGATCCGGCCGTCGGCGGCCTTCTGGCGACGTTCAAAATCGTCAGCGCTCGCACGAATAATGTAATCGGCCGGGTGCGCGCCCCGCGGCCCGTCGACGGGCGAGAGGTACGGCCCCTCCATGTGCAGACCCGCGATCGCCGGGTGGCCGGCACGGGTCAGGAGGCGGGCGTTGCGCGCGAAGGCGTCGAGAGGTCCGGTGATGAGGGTTGGGAGGCACCGCGTGACGCCGGTCCGGCGCAGGTGCTCGATCGCGTGGTCGATCTGTTCGGGCTGGAGGTCAGGGGCGTTGAAGTCGACACCGGCAAAGCCGTTCACCTGGATATCGAAGAACCCTGGAAAGGTGCACCTCATCCCCTGGCGCTTGCGCGCACCTCGCCGCGTGTGCCGGGCTGCAGCCGCGACGCCGATGCCGCGTCGAGATAGACGGTGACGCGGGGATGACGCTGCAGGACCGATGCGGGAACCTGCGGTCTCACCTCGCCTTCGATCGACGCCTGCACCGCGGCCGCCTTGCGCGCATCCGGCACGACGCAGATGATCTCGCCCGAGCTCATGATCTGGCCGATCGACATCGAGATCGCTGACGCAGGAACGTCGTCGACCGACGCGAACCAGCCCTCCCCCACCTGCTGCCGCCGGCACGCCTCGTCGAGTGACACCACGAGGTAGGGCCGGTCTGTCTCGAAGTCCGCCGGCGGATCGTTGAAAGCCAGATGGCCGTTCTCGCCGATGCCTACGAAGGCTACGTCGATCGGGGCGCGCTGCAGCTCGCGCCCGACCTGGACGGCCGCAGCCTCGGCGTCATGCTCGGCATCGATCAGGTGATGACGCGTGATCCCTGCCGGACCGATCAGGCGGTCGAGCAGGTAGCGGCGGAAGCTGGCGGCGTGATCGATCGGCAGCCCGACGTACTCGTCGAGATGAAACAGTTCCACCCGGGTCCAATCGATGCCGGGTAGGGCGACCAGCGACTCGAGGAACGCCAGTTGCGATGCGCCGGTCGCCGCGACGAGACGAGCCCTGGCGGCGCGATCGAGCGTACGACGCAGCAGGTCCGCCGCGTGGTCCGCGGCCGCCCGACTCATCGTCTCGCGATCGACATAGGTACGGATATCCAAGGTCGATTACCGGTGCGGCAGATGCGCGCGCCTCACTTCGCCAGCCGCGGCGCCGTTCGCGACGGGCCGGTGCGGCTCATCTCGGCGCCGGTGGTCGTCACGTAGTACTTCGCCAGCATGTTCGGCCGCTCCCAGGCGGGCAGCCGCTGACGATCCTCGAGATACGCGAGGAAGTTGGCCGTCACCTGCGCGAAGTGCGCCTCGTGGCCGACCCGGAACGCGTCGGGAATCGCGATGTGGATCTCGGCGCCGCGATTCTCGACGGCGACGCCGGGGTACGTCGGCTGAAGGGCCGCGACCCGTGCGGTGACCGCGGCCAGCACCGCCGCCTTGGCGTCCGCGGCCGGGATCACGTACAGCTCGGGCCGGAAGCGATCAGCCGCACCCTGCCGCACGTCCACTCGCGCCCGTGTGCCGCGATAGAACGCGAAGTGGGTGTCGCCCGAGCCGGCCGGCGGCTCCCAATCCCAGATCACGTTGAGCGTCGTGTGCACGCCCTTGAGCGCATACGAGACCAGCGTGTTGCAGTAGTATTCCAGCGAACCGCCCTTCACTGCGCCGGACAGACTGTCCGGAAAGCGCGGCTCACGTGTCACCCGCTGGAACTGGTCCGGCGAAATCATCGTCGGCCACCGGTATGCCGACAGGACCCGCACGTCCGCGCGGTAATCGATCGCCTTCTCCGGGAACAGCGTCCACTGTACGAGGTCGACGAGGTGCGTCCCGATGTCGTTCAGCCCCTCGCCCTGCTCGTTCGTGTCGAAGAACCACGCTGGCCGGATGTTCGGCGCGCCCGACACCACCTTCATCAGGTAGTGGACGCTCTCCATGTAGACACCCGGCTCCTCGGGCGTCCCGGGCACGACGGCGCCGAACACGGCGGGATCGTTGACGAGCGCCCGCTGCAGGATCGAGGTGATCTCGAAGCGCTCGGTCATGATGTCGTAGGCCACCACGCCGCGGCGGTCGGCATCGGCCAGCGTCGATTCGAGGGTCGGCAGGTCCGTCGTCTTCAGGATCCACGGCTTGTCGCCGAGCACGTTGAGGCCCGCCCCGACGGAGGCGGCGATCCGATCGATCTTGCCGCGATTGCGCCCCGAGAAGACCACCACGTTGCCCGGGTGCTCGCGCAGCATGCGCTCGAAGTAATCGCCGCTGGTGTGGACCTCGACGTCCCAGGAGGTCGGTTTTTCGGGGCGGCGGTTGTAGGCCGAGATTCGCGCCAGGTGCTCGAAGAGATCCGGCCCCAGCGGCGCGTACACATCGACCCGCCTGGCCACGCCCGGGTACATCTCCTTCTGCACGAGCGCCGCGTGGAAGTGTCCGGGGTCGAGCGTCATCAAACGTACCTGAGCCATCGGACGACCGACCTCCTGCGCGGCGAGCAGCGATCCCAGCGCCGCCGCAACAAGGACGAACGCGAGCAGCCGGGAGTACATCGCCATCTCTCCTCCGATTTCACCCTCGAGCCGCCTGAGGCCGAGCCAGTACCAACCGGCCGACCGAGGGCGCCCAGGCTCGACATGGCGCATCTTACAGCCTGCTATGCTTGCGGTGATCCGCCCCCATGCCACGATTCCGTCTTTCCCGTGCGCTCGCCGTGGCGCTGGCCCTAGCGGCGGCGACGCTCGCGATCCTCGCAAGCAACGGACACCGGCGTCCTGCACTGATCGCGGAGCCGGTCGCGCACCTCGTGACCTCGCCAGCCGGCGCATCCGGCGCGAGACGCGCGGTCGCGGGCGGCGCGCAGCCGGCGCGGGCCGGCGGCGTGAAGGATCTGTCGCCTGGGAGCGCCCGCACGGACCAGCGCCGATTTGGCGGTTTCGGCGGACGTGAATCGATCGTCTCCGAGCCGCTGCCGAACATCCCCTACGACGGGCGGTTCACCTTCGTCCGCGTCAACTACGAGACCTCACCCGGCGGCTACTGGTATCGCGGTCTCCCGGCTTGGGCACACGGGTACCCCGTCGCTGAGCGGAACCTGATGCGGATCATGAACGAGATCAGCTTCCTCCACGCGCACGACGACGCGGTCAACACGATGTCACTGGACGATCCGAGGCTGTTCGAGTATCCCGTCGCCTACATCATCGAGGTGAGCTGGTGGACCATGACCGACCGCCAGGGCGAGCGGCTGCGCGAGTACATCAAGAAGGGAGGCTTCGTCATCATCGACGACTTCAAGGCGGAGGGGGATTTCGGCAGCGCCGGGTGGGCGCCGTTCGAAGCCAACATGCAGCGCGTCCTGCCGGGCGCCAAGTTCGTGGAGATGCAGGCGTCACATCCGATCTTTCACTCCTTCTTCGAGCTGAACTCGCTCGAGCACTTTCCGCAAGCCTACAACGCCGGGCCGCCGAGCTTCTTGGGATTGTTCGAGGACAACGACCCCACCAAGCGCCTCGAGATGATCGTCAACTACAACACCGACATCTCGCAGTATTGGGAGTGGTCCGGCCAGGGCATCCGGCCGATCGACGACACCAATGAAGCCTACAAGCTCGGCGTGAACTACATCATCTACGGCTTGACCCACTGACCGGCGCGATCCTGCACCTCCAGCGCCCGACGTCAAGGCGGTCGCGAGCGTAGATCGATGCGCCCGCACGGGTCGGGCGAAACCGATCGCTCGCGACCGCCCCTTGGTCCTGCAAACTACGCCGGCGCGACGCTGAGAACCCACGCCAGCGTGTGGGCGCATCGAGTGGCGGTGATCAGGCGACGCCGGGTCCCTTGTAAGCCGTCTTGCGCTCGGCGACGTGGTCCATCTCGGCCGGCGAGATCAGCGGCAGCGTGACGCAGCGGGCAGCGCCCGACGCGCTCACGGTCAAGCTGACCGCGGCGGCGGCGAGCGCATCCGGCACGTCGGCAATCACGATCGCGTCGGTCTCGCCCATCGTGAAATAGAAGGCCTCGAGCGTGCCGCCCAGACTCTCCAGGGCCATCCGGATGACATGCTCACGCTTCGTACCGCCATCGCTCCGGAGTCCCTTCGCGCCGTCTGACGTGTAAACCACGTTCACCAGAAACTTGGGCATCGCTCTCTCCTTGAAGTTGGACACGCGGCGGACGCCGCACATGTCTAGTCTAGCTCATCATTATTACGGGTGGGTTCACGGACTGGTAAGAACCGTGATTCCGGCGCGCGCCACTCCGATTTCGGGCCTACCGCCATTCCGGTGAGTAATCGCGACGCCGCATCCGCTCTTCGACGACCAGGCTGAACGAGAAGAAGGCGATGACTTGGAGGAGGCCGATGAACGCATAGATTGCGAAGCGTGTGAACGCGCTCGGCACCGGGAAGCAGGGAATGCCGGCATCGAGGCACTCGGTGGTGATCTTGTCGATCTCCGCGTACTCGCGCAGGATGAGGCCGATCGAGGTGGCAAAGATGATCGCGGTCGCGAAGATGTTGCCGAGCGTCATCCGCCGCTTGCGCCAGAACGGGAACGCGACGATCAACCCGACCAGTGGCGGCACGATCGCCGCCAGGATGATGTAGCGCCAGTTCAGGTGATTCATCGTCCGCCCCCCTTTCGCGCCGGAACAGCAGCGGGGCGGTTGGCCAGCAGGTCGGCGATTTCCGCGGCGGTCAGACGGCGCGTTTCGACGCGCGCGCCCGGAAGCGTGAAGGCGGCACCGGCGTCATGGAACACCACCGGTCCCGCGGCCATCGAGAGCGCGGTGCCGAGATCTCCGGCCCGGCGCAGGCCCGGAATGTAGAGACGCGCGAGGAAGTCATCGTCGCTGGAGGGATCGAAGTCGCCGATGTCGAGAATGGCGCGGGACAGCGGCGTCATCGCGCTGGCGAGCAGGCCGGCCAGGCCGTACTCCCGGGTGGCGACGAGGATCGCGCCCGGTGCCGCCTGCGCGGCCGTGACGATGTCGGCGACCTGCTGGGCGGCAGCGGTGCGGTTGTAGGTCTCGAAGTGGCGGACCTTGGCCGCCGCGGCGCTGTCGTAGGGTGTGAAGGTCACGTGCCGCACCTGAAGTCCGCGCTGGGTCGCGCGGCGTTCGAGCTCGGGATCGGATCCGGCCAGGAGCACCGTTCGATTCGCGATGGAGCCGCCTGCGGCAGGGGGACTGACAGGGGCAAAGCCTAGCGCGTGGCGCAGCGCCGACTGGAGGGCCGCGGGATCGGCGGTGACCATCTGCCGCTTCGCGGCCGCTATCCAGTTCTCCGTCAGTTGCGCCGCGGTGACGGCAGTGGCCGGGAGCGGGCGCTGATGAAAGACCAGCAAATCGGGGAGCGGGTCGACAGTGAAGGACCGTTCGGGACGCTTCATGTCGGCCGGCGCGTGCTGGAGCCAGCGCGCCATCCATGCGTAGACCGCCTCGCGGCTGTCGCGATTGTAGTTGTGCGGCGCGTCGAACTGGACCGCCTCGACCCGCGTGCCGGCATCGAAGAGTCCGTAGATGCGGCGCATCGCCGGATACTCCTCCTTGAGCGTCGCCCGGGTCCAGTCACCGGTCGCGGAAACCATCAGCAGCGGCCGGGGCGCGATGGTCCCGGCGATTTCGACATTGGTGGCATCCAGCCGCAGACCGGGAAGGTTCTCGCACAGGCAGCCACCCTGCATCTGCAGCGAGATCATGTTCACCGGCGCCGCCACCTGGATGCGCCGGTCGACCGCAGCGACCAGGAAGGTCTGCGTCCCGCCGCCCGACTCGCCGGTCGCGCCGATCGCGTCGCGGCGCACCTCGGGCAGCGTCTCGAGAAAGTCGATGGAGCGGATGCTGTTCCACAGCTGTAGGCCGCCGAGGCTCAGCCCCCAGAGGCGCTCGCGCCGGCCATCGAAGGTATGCGGCAGCTGGCGGCTGTCGTTGTAGCCGATCGCGTCATACGTGAACACCACGAATCCCTGGCGTGCCAGGTTGATCGCGCGTCCGGGGACCGAGTTGATGTCGGTGTTCTCGAGACGTCCGTAGGCCCAGTGGCCGTGCGGCGACAGGATTGCCGGGAATGGACCAGCGCCGATCGGGCGATACAGATTGCCGGTGACGAAGAACCCCGGCAGGCTCTCGAAGTAGACCTTCGCGACCCGATAGTCGTCGTGGACGATCTCGGCGAAGATCTCGGGACCGAGCGGCGTCTTTTCCGGCAGCGGCAGCAGGCCGGCGGAGGCGAGCACGTGCTCGCGCAGCCAGCCGGCACGCGCGTCCCACGCTGCCTTCGACGTCACCGCCGGCGGCGCGAAGTGGTCGTCGAGCGTCCGATATTGCGCCGACGGCACGGCCGCCGTGAGCGTCACGCCAAGCACCGTTAGCCGCCATCCCCGCATGCCGTGGCCCATGACTCACCAGTCTACGCTGGTCGGCGCTTCCCGCCCGCCCGTCCGGCGTTCAGGTCGCGCGTCACGATGTCGCCGGTCAGCGCATGCCGGACGATCGCGGCGCCGTGCTAGCATCCCGCGCATGGCCAAGAAACAGATCGCTAGGAGAGCGGCCGCCACACGCCCGGGCGCTCGTGCGCGCAAGGCGGCGCCGCGACGAAAGGCAACCGCCCGGCCGTCGCCGCGGCGCGCCGCGGCGAAGACCACGGCGAAGAAGCGCGTCGCGAAGAAGCGGCCCGCGAACCGGAGCAAGGCGCCGGCGGTGCTGTTCGCGCCGGTTGCGGGTGCGGAGCGCCGCGAGGTCGGCCACGTGCGCCTGGAAGTCGGCCGGGCCGGGGACGCACGGGTCAAGCGGATGATCTATCAGCCGGGCTTCCGCTGGTCGATCGACATGAGACCGGCGGTCGGCACCGACCTGTGCATGCACGCGCACGTCGGCTTCCTGGTGTCCGGTGAGATCCACATCGAGTACGCGGATGGCTGCGTGATCGAACACCGCGCGCCGCAGATCGTGGCGATCGAGCCTGGCCACGACGGGTGGGTGGTCGGCAGCGAGCCGGTCGTGCTGATCGAGTTCGACTTCGAGCGGGACACGATCGAGCGCCTCGGCATGCCCGACGCGCATCGCCACGCGTAGCCGCGAGACGTCCCCGCCGCTCCCCGGCGAGGCTGGTGGCGCGCCGTTGTGCGCGCTTCATCAGCCTACGACCGACGACGGTCGTTCAAGCGAGCGCGATCGAGCGAGCTAACCGCGCGGCGTGACCACGTTGGGAATGCGCGCCCCGACCGGCGGCAGCGCGGGAAAGTCAGTGTAGGGCGTGGTCTGGTACCAATAGGCCGCGGAGAAGAAGTTGTCGCCGCGATCGTTGGCGTGCCCGTGCTCCATCGTGTGTTTGAGGTAGCGCTGGAAGGTCACCGGATTGTCGCCGTGCCACCGGTAGCAGCAATAGCGGCCGCCGGTCCGCTCCGCCGCGGCGATGAGCGGGGCGCCATACATCGCATGGCCGAAGGGCACGGCACCGTCCCGGCCGCCGAAGTCCCAGCTGCCCAGGAAGTAGTCCTCGCTCCCGGTGCCGACGATCGCCGGGGCGGCCTCGTCGTCCACGAAGATCATCTCGTCCCCTTCACCCCACCAGCCGTTGGCGTTCTGGAGCACGCCGAGCGTGACACCCATCAGGTGTCCGCGCCCACGCGTCTCGACGTAGACGTAGTTCTGCGCGCCTGTCGGATTCAGGAGCGGCGCCGTGCCGGTGACCGGCGTGGCCGGCGCGCTCTGGCGGTACTGCGCGTGGAAGTAGAGCGTGTCGTCGGGCAGCCGCGGGACGGTCATGTAGTCGATGTTGGAGTAGAAGGCGCCCACCTCCTCCTTGCCCTCGTTGGTGACGGTGAAGCGCGCCGACTGCCGGTAGGGCATCACGAAGTAGCAGTTCAAGCTCTGGCCCGGTGAGCAGGCCAGGTAGGCGGACTGGTAGACCTGATACGACCCGAGGTTCAAGCCGAAGAAGTCGCCGATCGGCACCTCGATGCTCGGCTTGGCGTTGCCGTCCCAGTAGCCGCGCAGGACGATTTCCTTCAGATGATCGCTGCTACGCGCGGCGATCGTGAACCAGATGTGGGTGATCACGCCGGCACCGGTGGCGTTGAACACCTCCTGCGTGGCGCCGGCCGCCACCGTCCAGCGATCGCGATTGCCACCGGTTCGATCGAAGCTCGATTGCTTCAGCGACCGATGCGTCATCGCTCGCGCGTAGGGCGGCAGGAAGCCGAACTCCCCGGCCGGCGCCTGCGCCTCGACGGCGCGCGGCGGCAGGCCGGCCATCGCGCCGGCAGCCAGGACACCCTGAAGAAAGCCACGGCGAGGCTTGGGACTGCTGCTCATCCTCTGTGCTCCTGACTGAATTCCGGGACTGGATGACGGCGGCTTACGCGGTCGGGGCAAAGCGCTCGCGTGAGCGCTCGCGCGCCCGGCGGGCTTCTTCTTCACGATTGCGCGGCGGCGCAGCCGTCTTCAACCCGTCGATGAGTCGATGCGCCGCGGCCGTCACCTCCTCGACCGCTTGCGCGAACACCGCTTCGTTCGTTTTCGACGGCTTCGCCGTCCCGCTCAATTTCCGCACGAACTGCAGGGCCGACGCGCGAATCTCGTCGTCGGTCGCCGGCGGTGCGAAGTTCGCCAGCGTCTTGATGTTCCGGCACATGGGGTCTCTCCGTGTCGCCGCACTGATCGCGGTCCGGCCAGGTTGTCGCTCGGGTTGTCAGCTGCTTGCTGATCCGGCCGGCATACAAAACGTCTCACCAACCCACTGGCTGGCCTTTGAGCTGTTCATCGAGCCAGGCCTTGAGCGGCGCGAAGTAGTCGAGGATCGCCGAGGCGTCCATCTCCTTCGAGCCGGTGAGGGCGTTGAGCGCCTCCGGCCACGGCTTCGACTGCCCCATCGCGAGCATCGCATTCAACCGTTTGCCCGCTTCCTCGCTCGCGTAAATCGAGCAGCGGTGGAGCGGCTGAGTGCAGCCCGCGGCCTGGGCCAGCGCGCGATGGAACTGGAACTGGAGGATGTCCGCGAGGAAGTAGCGCGAGTACGGGGTGTTGTCCGGGACGTGATACTTCGCGCCGGGATCGAAGAACTCCTCGCCGCGCGGGCTCGGCGGGGCGATGCCCTGATACTTCAGCCGGAGCGCCCACCACTCGGCGTTGTACTGGTCCGGCTTGATGGCGCCGGAGAACACCTTCCAGCGCCACTGGTCAATCAGTAAGCCGAACGGCAGGAACGCGACCTTCTCGAGCGCGCGCGTCATGAGCAGGCCGATGTCGCGGGAGGCGTCCGGAGCGGCTTTCAGCAGACCGATGCGAACCAGGTACTCCGGCGTGACGGACAGCGCGATCGTGTCGCCGATCGCTTCATGGAAGCCGTCGTTGGCACTGTCGCGGAAGATGACCGGCAGATCCTTGTAGGCGCGCTGGTAGAAGTTGTGCCCGAGCTCGTGGTGGATGGTCGAAAAATCCTCGGCGGTCTGCTCGATGCACATCTTGATGCGCACGTCGGTGGCGGCGTCGATGTCCCAGGCGCTGGCGTGGCACACCACGTCGCGATCGCGTGGCCGGACGAAGAGCGACCGCGACCAGAACGTCGGCGGCAGCGGCGCGAAGCCCAAAGAGGTGTAGAACCGCTCGCCGATCCGGACCATGTCGAGCGGCGAGACCGGCTTGTGCTTGAGGATGTCGGTCAGCGAGAACCCGGCGTCGGCGTTGGCCGGCGCGACCAGCGGGTAGATGTTCGACCAGTCCTGAGCCCAGATGTTCCCCAGCAGGTGCGCCGGAATCGGCCCTTTCTCCGGCACCACGTCGCCGTATTTCTGCCGCAGCTTCATCCGCACGAACGCGTGGAGCTCGAGATAGAGCGGCTGGACCTGCGCCCACAGCCGGTCGAGCTCGGTCGCGAACGCGTCGGGCGGCATGTCGTACCTCGCCCGCCACATCGCCCCCGTATCCGCAAACCCGAGCTCCTTGGCACCGGCATTGGACAGCTCGGCGAACCGCACATAGTCCGTCCTCATCGGCGGCGAGATCGTGTGCCAGCCCTCCCACTCCCGGCGCAGCTCGGGCTCGTTGCGCGACGTCGCCATCACGCGCGTCACATCATCGATGTTGTGGCACACGTCCGGCTTCGCCGGATCGAGGCACCAGCGGCCCTTGCCATACGTGCCGCGCATCTTCGAGACGATGCGGGTCAGCTCTTCGGACGCTTTGGGATCGGACGGCGTGGCGAGGACGAGCGAAACCTTGAGGAGATCCAGCTGCCGCCGCAGATCGGCCGGTACGTCGACCTTGTCGAACCGGACCGCCTCCTTGGCGTACTTCGCGGCGGCATCGGCGAGGGCTTGCGTGGCACGTGAATCGAGCGCCTCGGTGTCATCGGTGATGAAGTTCTGCGCGACCCAGCCGGCTTGCGAGGCCGCGATGCCCAGCTTCAAGAGGGAGTCGTTGGCTCCGGTCAGGAAGGTCCGCACGTGGTCCGCGGTCGGCGCCGACGACGGATTGGGCGGCCCGCCCGGCGCGCTGACTTTCGAGCAGCTCGCACTCAGCAGGGCGAGCAGCACCAGCGTGGACGGCAGTCCCGGGCACCGCGAACGTCTCGTTCTCATGCGGTCATTGTACCGATGACCAGAAGGGTACGAGTGACTCGTCAACTGCAACCCGACCCAGGCGGTCAGCGGCGAGCGGACACCGTCGCCATCAGCCAGAGCATTGCGGAGCCGACGGCGAGCACCACGGCCCAGATCTGGAGTCCCCGCGACGGCTGATCAGGTCGTGAGGCCGCGACGCACTGGGCGACTGCCAGGAGCAGCAAGGTCAGGCCCGACCAGGGATGACTCGGTGGCCAGTGTCCGGCACGCAGTGCGATCGCATAGCCCGCCACGACGACGGCGAGCATGAACACCCCGGATAGCCAGAGCAGCGACGATGATGCTGGCGTTGACATGCTTTGCAATAGAAAGTATATTGCGTCGACAATGAGGAGCGCCCCGATGTCTGCGTCCTACTTCAAGCTTCCCAGCGCCATCGCACCCGTGGCCATGTCACTCGCCGCCCTGAGCCTCGTGCTCGGTCACGTGGCGCTGTTCGGCATCGTACACGAGACCGACGAAGGGACGGCCGCGCACATCTATCAGTTGCTGATGGCTGGCCAGGTTCCTGTCATCGGGTACTTCGTGCTGCGGTATGTTCCCCGGCAACCGGCCCGAGCCGTCTGGGTGGTGGTCGCGCAGGTCGCCGCGGCAGCGATGGCGTTCGGCGCCCTCTACTGGATGGAATCGCAGTAGCGCCCGCTACTCCGGCGCGGCGCCGCTCTCGACCGGCAGCCCGGCCCCTTGCCATGCCGCAATCCCGCCGGCCAACTCGCTGACGTCGCTGAAGCCCCGCGACTGCAGCACGCTGGCGGCAATCGACGACCGGTATCCTCCCGCGCAGTAGACGAGCAGCGGACGCCCCGCGGGCAAGGCGTCCAGTTGCTCGATCAAGCGACTGAGAGGCACTGCCAGGCTTCCGGCGATCCGCTTCTGTTCACGCTCGTCCGGCCCCCTGACGTCGATCGCCACCGTCGCGGCACTGCCGTCGAGGGCCAAACGCGCCGCGGCCACGCGCGCGCCGAGACGCTCGGTCGCAACCGTGAGATCAGCGCGCGACTGGACGCTCTCGAGCCCGCCGTGCAGGTAGCCGTCGACGTGATCGAAGCCGATGCGTCCCAACCGTGTCGCGGCCTCGCTCTCGCGTCCGGGCTCCGCGACGATCACGATCGGCAATGCGTGATCGAGAATCGTCCCGGCCCAGGTCGCGAACTGCCCCTCGAGTCCAACGTTGATGCTGCCGGCCAGATGTACGGCGGCGAACTCCGCCGGATCCCGGACATCGAGGATTTGCGCGCCGGCGCTTTGCAGCGCGAGCAGGCGATCGAGCGTGATCGGATTCACCACGCGGGCCAGCGCCTCGTCGAGGGTCGGCCGCTCCCGGCTGTTCAGCATCGCGTCGTAAGTGAAATACGGCGGCGCGTCCGGCTGGTCGGCTGTCACCATCCCGATGAATGCCGCCCGGCTCATGGGCTGCAGGGCATAATTCGAGCGGCGCTGCTCGCCGATGGTCGAAAACGTCTCCTTGCTCAGAGCCTTGCCGCACAGAGAGCCCGCGCCGTGGGCGGGGTAAACCAGGGTCTCGTCGGGCAGCGGCAGCAGCTTGTCGTGGACCGAGTCGAACAGACGGCCGGCTAGCTCGGTCGCCGACCAACCCAGCGCGACGCGCAGATCCGGACGGCCGACGTCGCCGACGAAGAGCGTGTCGCCGGTCAGCACGGCGTGAGGAATCGTGTCGCTGCGTTCGAGGTCGTAGACGAGGATCGAAATCGATTCGGCGGTATGCCCGGGCGTCTCGAGCGCGGTCAGGCGGAGACGGCCGAACGCGACACGATCCTGATCGTGCAGCGGCGTGAAGGCATACTCCGCTTTGGCCGCGGCGCCCAGATAGATCGTGGCGCCGGTCCGCTCGCGCAGTTCGAGGTGCCCGGCGACGAAATCGGCGTGGAAATGGGTCAGGAACACGTGCGCGATGCGTAGGCGGTGCGCCTCCGCGTAGGCCACGTATTCGCCGATGTCACGCTGGGGGTCGACGACCGCCGCGATCCCCGACGTCGGGTCGCCGATGATGTATGAGGCGTGCGCGAGACAATTCAGGTAGAACTGTTTGAACAGCATGAGCCCGCGGGATCACGAAGCATTGCGGCGGCCAGGAAACTGGCGGCGAACGGTCACATTATGGCCGACTCGCCCGATGGAGGCCTGATCCGTGCAGATCATCAGGCTGCCGCGCGCTAGTTACCCAGCGGCCAGGCGGACAAAGCCTGTCGCAGTGATGACCTCGCCTGACCCCGGCGCGACCGGCCGGCGATGGATCGTTGCGTCCGAGCTCCCATGGATAGCGCTGGTGGCGGCCGTCTTCGCGCTGACCCTCGCGGCGTCCTGGCATCGCTGGTCGGACCCGATCGTCGACGTTGGCCGCGAGATGAATCAGCCGCTGCGGCTGCTCGAGGGTGAGCAGCTGTACTCCGACGTCCGGCACATCTACGGACCGCTGTCGCCCTTTGTTCACGCCGCGATCTATCGCGTGCTCGGTCCGTCGCTTTCCTGGCTGTATGCCGATGGCATCGTCACCGCAATGGTGGTGCTGGCGCTGGTGTATGGGCTCGGACGCCAGCTGATGTCCCCCGCCGCGTCCGCCGCGGCGACCCTGAACGTCGTGGCCTTGTGCGTGTTCAAGCCGGCCGGGAACTACATCCTTCCCTATTCGTACAACTCGCTGCACGGCGCCACGATCGGACTCGTCACGTTGACGTTATTGACGCGCGCCGTGGGCCATCCGCGAGCTCGTGACGATCCACGCCGCCAGCACCGGGCGTTCCTGACTGCCGGCGTGCTGGCCGGACTGGCCCTGCTCGCCAAGACCGAGATGGGCCTGGCCGCAACGGTCGCCGGCCTCGCCGCGGCGGCGAGCCTCGGCTACCCCGATAGACGCCAGATCGCCAGGCTGGCGGCGATGTTCCTGGTGCCCGCGTTGGTCGTCGCGCTCGTGCCGTACAGCGTGCTGGTGTGGCGGGTCGGATGGACGCCGGTCCTGATCGACAGCTGGCTCCTGCTGTATAGCATGCCGCCGGAGATCGCCTACTTCAACGGGCAGATCTCGGGCCTTGGGAACCCGATTCGATCGCTCACGCGGATGGGCATCGCGGCCGCCAAGCTCGGGATCATCGCGTGCTTCATCGCAGCCCTCAGCACGCTCATCGTCTCGATCCGCCGCGGCCGGCGGGGCGCCGCGGCCAACCCGTCCCAGACCTCTACGCGGTGGCTCGCTGGCGCACTCGCCGGTCTGGCCCTCTTGTACATGACGACGGGGCCCGATGCCGACAAAGGCCCGTTCCTCGCGGTGCCCCCGGTGCTGCTGGTGCTGCTAGTGACCTCCGCGTTGCGCCTCAAGCGGCAGTGGCAGCCGCGCACTGCCACCATCGTCGTCATGAGCGCTTACGCGCTGGCGAGCCTCGGACGCATCGTGCTCCACGTTCGCAGCGGCGGCGCGTATGCGTCGTACCTGCTGCCGTCGTCGATCGTCCTGTTCACATACGTGTGGGTCGGCCCGTTCGCCGAGTGGCTGAGGGACCCGCCGGTCGCACGGGTGGCGCGCCAGGTCGCCCTGACGCTGATCATCGTGGCCGGCGTCGCGAACGCCGCCGTGCTCTCGTTCCGCTATCAGCGCCGCAACACCATCGCCGTCGAGACGCCGCGGGGCGCGATGACAGTGCCCGCCGACATGGGGGTGGCGATCAACGAAGCGCTCACCTTCATCGAGCAGCGCACTCGCCCCGGCGATCCGATTGCCGTGGTGCCGGAAGGCACCGCTATCACGTTCCTCAGCGGACGACGGAATCCTCTGCGCGAGGAGATCGTGACGCCGGGGTATCTGGATGCGGACGGCGAGGCGCGCGCCATCAGGCAGCTGGAGGCGTCGCGCACCGCCCTGATCCTGATCCCGAATCGTCCGACCCGTGAGTTCGGGCCCGACGTGTTCGGCCGGGACTACAACCAACGCCTGATGCAGTGGATCGAGCAGCGATATACGGTGTGCGGGATCTTCGGACCGGTGAAGGATGCCGCGCTGGCGATCGGCAGCAAGCCGTTCTTCCTGCGCGCCTACTGCGCGAACGACATCGACCAGCGTTAGGCGCAGCGGAACGCGTCAGTGAGCCGATGCCCTGCCGCCGCCGGCCGCCCGGGCAATTGCCCCGCACAGGCCGCCGATGACACCGAGCAGCGTCCCTGGCAAGATGATCAGCATTGGCAACACGACGGCTTCATCGAGCCCACCGCTCCCGGCGATCGCCTGAATCGTCTGGGGATCGTGCCGGAACGCATAGAGCAGGGCGACGCCGGTGATCGTCGTCACCGCGCCGAGCAGCCCGGTAATCGATGCGGCAACGGGACCGTTGAGCCATGACCCCGAGCGCCAGGCCGCGGCCGCTCCCGCACTCACGAATATCAGCGCGCCCACCAGTGTCGAGACGGACGACCGCAAGTGGAAGTCTGTGGTCGGCTCGAACCAGTCGAATGCGGTGCGGATGACGAACGCCGCACTCAGCAGGACCGCCCACGGCACCTGAGCCCGCCAGCCACTCATGCCTTCCGTCCCTTCGCGCCGGGTGGCGCCGCGATCATTTCGACGGCTTTGACGATGCGACGGGCGCGGGTGTCCGCGGCTTTTGCGCCTTCGATGGCTTCGACGTGCTCGCGCTGGTGCGTGTAGCTGAGGGCTTTCCAGCGCGCGGCGGCCCCCGGTGTCGCCCGCAGTGCCTTCTTCAGGTCCGCCGGCGGTGTCACGACCCGCGGTTCGGTATCGAGCTCGAGCCGGACTTCGACCGTCTCGTCTCCCTGGAGCCCCGCCGCCTCGCGATGACTTCGCCTCAACGGGATGAACGGCGGCCCGCCCATCGCGGCGATGGTGCTCCGATAGGTATAGCCGTTGAGCGTGACCTTGACCGGCGCCCGCACCCGGCCGAAGGTGTCCTTCGGGTCGAACGGCACGGGGATGGCGTGGAGCTGGAGGGTCGTCGTGTACGTCTTCCCGGGCATGATCGTTGAGGCCTCCGACTAGGACCAGTCTCCCAGGAGCCGGCGAACCAGCACGAGCTGCCCCACATGGTAAGAGGAGTGATCCGCGACCAGCAGCAACTCGCGTAGGTAGGTCTGCCCTGTGCCGTGAGGGATCTTCGCCGCCAGATCGACGCTCGTGTCGGCGGCCAGTGCCTGCAGCTTCTCCCGATCGTCGAGAAACTGCCGGATGCTGCCGTCCCAAGCCTCGGCCGATGGCGGCTGAGGCGAGGACGGCCAGTACTCGCGCGGCCACTCCATCTCCTGGTAGTCGGCGTTGACGCAGAAGTCCAGGATGTCGTGCTGCGTGATGCGCAGGTGCTCGAGGAGTTGCCAGGGTGAGTACGGCAAGCGGTCCGGCGCCAGGCCGCGGTGAGCGGGCGACAGGTCCTTCACTGCCGCCTCGAAGCCGGCGTGTGCATCCTCCCACGCCAGCAGCCGGCGCACGTGGTCACGAAGCGCTGTGTCGATGCTCATGTCGGGCTGTTCGAAATGGCAAGGCAAACGAGCGTTCTCACGTCTTGATCTTCCCCTTGTTGCGGTCCAGCCAGGTATCCAGAATATGCA
>Ga0207701_10000485_pt1 | contig 40995 bp, 31 predicted proteins | sample KBSSwiSSwithPhiX_FD_184294 | JGI IMG/M metagenome (GOLD analysis project Ga0207701, IMG submission 184294) | Switchgrass rhizosphere bulk soil microbial communities from Kellogg Biological Station, Michigan, USA, with PhiX - S5 (SPAdes) (version 2) | ecosystem: Environmental > Terrestrial >... | reverse complement strand
TGTCGAGTAATCCGCGCGATTAATGAATGAGGCACCCGTCTCCTGCCACCGCCGCTGCTCAGCGCACAATGAGCGTACGGCGCCATCGAAAGAATGGCACGCCGAGCGCCACCAGTCCGACACCGAGTAGTGACTGAAGCGGCCGCTCGTAGAGCGTGTTCAGGACCAGTCCCGTCATCGCCACCACGAACAGGGCCGGTACCCAGGGGTAGCCCACGACGCGATAGGGCCTCGGCATGCTCGGCCGTTGTCGCCGGAGACGGAACAGCGCCAGGCCCGTGATCACGTGAAAGATGATGCTCGAGAACAGCGAGTACTGAAACAGTTGCTCGTAGCTGCCAGACAGGACGAGCAGCATCGACCAGACGCCGAGGGTGACGATCCCGGCCGTGGGAGTCTGGTACCGAGGGTGAATCCGAGCCATCCATCGAAACGCCGGCGCGTCCTCGGACATCGGGAGGCCGAGCCGCGACGCGCCGATGATCGCCGACGAGAGGCAGCCGAACACCGAGACGAGAACCGCCGCTGCCAGAAGCCGGCCGGCGGTTGGACCGAGCAGCGCGGTGGTGGCCTCTTCGCCGATCCTGGCGGACACGCCGATCTCCGACAACGGCATGGCCCGGAAGTACACCAGGTTCACGAGCAGGTAGAGGACGCCAATCAACGCGGTGCCGCCAATCATCCCGAGCGGGAGATTGCGCTCGGGACGCTTGATCTCACCGGCGGAGAGCGTCGCCTGGTACCAGCCGTCGAAGTTGCCGAGGACCGCCACGATCGCGAGGCCCATGGCCGGAAGCAAGTTGCCCGCCGGCAGCGGCGCGGCCCAATCCGGCGAGACCCTGGCAGGCACAAGCAGCCCGAATCCGATGAGGCCGCCAACCGACAGGAGTTTGATGGCGGTCAGCGTGCCCTGGACCCTCGCCCCCTGCTTCGTGCCGAAATAATTCACCGCCGACAACACCGCGATCGCGGACACTCCCGCGAGCTGCGCGGTGTTCGGCTCCCACGTCCAGGGTCCAACCGGAATCGACGCGATCGTGTGCGTCGAGGAGAAGAACGGGATGAACGCGCCGAGGTACTCGCCGAACGCCACGCCGAGGTACGCGTTGGGTCCCGCCTGGATCGCGAGCAACGAGGTCCAACCGAACAGAAAGCCCCACAGGGGGCCGAAGGCCTGCTTGATGTAGTGATATTGTCCGCCCGCCTCGGGAAACATCGTTCCCAGTTCGGCGTAGGTCAGCGCGCCGGCGATGGCGATCAGGCCACCTGTCACCCAGAGAAGCAGCGCCAGCGTGGGGTGCGGGACCGCGCGCGGCACAAACGCCGCCGCGATGAAGATGGCCGAGCCCAGGATCGTTCCCGCGGTGATCGTTGTGACATCCCACAACCCCAGCGCCCTGACGAGGCCCCGGGATTCCGGGTCTTCAACCGGCGCAGGGGCGCGAGCGGCTCTCAAAGCGCGGCGGCCTGCATCGGTGGACTCTACCTCATCCGCAGCGCCCCGCGCCCATTCGCATCAGTTCCGTCACTCCGGATCGCGCTAATGTTGCTCGACACAGGCGCACCATGAGCGTCAGGAGCAGGCCTTCCACAATCAGCCGGCGCGAATTCGGCGGCCTCGTGGCCGCCGGTGCCGCGCTTCCCCTGCGCGTCGCGGCCGAGCCCGTCCAGGCGAATCCGCAGCAGCCCGACTACGTGCCACCGCCGCGGCCGCTCGTCCCCGACGTGCCGCCATTTGCCGGAAGGCTGGAGTACGCCCGCAGACAGGTCGCGCTCAGAGTGCAACCGTTCCCGATGTCGCAGGTTCGGCTGCTGCCGGGCACCGTCTTTCACGACGCGCAGGAATGGAACCGCGGATACATGGCGCGCCTGGCGCCTGAGCGGCTGCTCTACACGTTCCGGGTGAACGCTGGCCTCCCGGTCGGATCGGCAACCCCCCTGGGTGGCTGGGAGCAGCCGGAGAACGGCCGCCGCTCGAGCGAGCTGCGCGGTCACTTCGTCGGCCACTTCCTGTCGGCGAGTGCGCTCCTCTACGCCTCCACGGGCGCGACGGACGTGAAGTCAACGGCCGATTCGATGGTGGCGGAGCTGGCCAGGTGCCAGCAGCGCCTGGGCGGCACATACCTCAGCGCTTTTCCCACCACATGGTGGGACCGTCTCGAGGCCGGGCAGCGGGTCTGGGCGCCGTTCTACACGATTCACAAGATCATGGCCGGCATGTTCGACATGTATCGACTTGCGGGCAGTACACAGGCGCTCCAAGTGCTCGAAGGCATGGCGGCGTGGGCGGATCAATGGACCGCCGGGAAGACCGACGCGCACATGCAGCAGATTCTTGAAGTGGAGTTCGGAGGCATCTCCGAAACGCTGTACAACATGGCGGCCTCGACCGGCAACGACCGCTGGGCGACTGTTGGTGACCGTTTTCAGAAGAGGAGCTTCATCAACCCGTTGGCGCTCAGGCGTGACGAGCTGCGCGGATTGCACGCCAACACGCACATCCCGCAGGCCATCGCGGCCGCCCGCCGCTACGAGATTTCGGGGGACACGCGATTTCGCGACGTCGCCGACTACTTCTTCCACGAGGTGAGCGGCGCGCGTTCCTACGTGACCGGCGGCACCAGCAATGCGGAGGGCTGGCTGTCGCCGCCACGACAGCTCGCCCGGGAGTGGAAGGCCAGCGCGAATACTGCCGAGTGTTGTTGCGCATACAACATGCTCAAGCTGTCGCGGCATCTCTACGGCTGGGAGCCGCATCCCGAGTACTTCGACTACTACGAGCGCCTTCTGGTGAACCATCGCATCGGCACCATCCGCCCGAACGTCGGGACCACGCAGTACTACCTCTCGCTGACGCCAGGCGTCTGGAAGACGTTCAACACCGAGGACCAGACGTTCTGGTGCTGCACGGGCACGGGCATCGAGGAGTACTCCAAGCTCACCGACAGCATCTACTGGCGCGACGATGAGGGCGTGTACGTGAACCTGTTCATCGCATCGGAAGTGGACTGGCGGGAAGAGGGCTTCCGGCTTCGTCAGGACACGAAGTATCCCGAATCCGAGCACACGGCTCTCACCGTTGTTGACGCCGGGCGTCGCGAGCTGACAATCCGGCTGCGCATCCCCGGGTGGCTCCGATCGTCACCAGTCGTGAAAGTCAACGGAAAGGCGCTGGATGCCTCGGCTGCGCCCGGGAGCTATCTGACGCTTACACGCGCATGGCGGGCCGGCGACCGCGTGGAGATGGACCTTCCGATGCATCTGCACATGGAGTCCATGCCTGACGAGCCCGGAACGCAGGCCTGCCTCTATGGACCGCTCGTCCTGGCTGGCGATCTCGGAAACGACGGGCTGACGGAGGCGCACATCGTCGGGCCGAATCTCCGTGTCGGGGCACCCGATGTCGAGCAGCACGGATCGCCACTTGGGCCTGTCAACAGAACACCGCCGGTGCCCGGGATCGAGATTCCGACATTTCGGGCCAGCGGGCCGGACCCGACGTCCTGGATCCAGGCGACCGACCAGGCCCACGTCTTTCGCACGGTCGGGCAAAGGAAGGACGTGACGCTGGTTCCTCTCAACCGGCTGTTCGAGAGGCGCTACTCGGTGTATTGGCAGGTCACCTCCTGAGCGACTTTTTCACAACTTGACGATCGCCGCTCCGTCGAAGCGTACCGACTGGGTGCGAGCTCCACCCGCGACGCGAACGTCGATGACCCGCGACGGTGATCCGATCATCCGCGAACCGGGCGCGAGCGACAATCTGAGCGCCCGCGCGGCGTCCTGCCACTGCATCTCGAGGCACATGAAGGCGCCGCGCCTGTGCTCGAACGAAATCCCATCGTCGTCGTACAACTGCGACGTTCCATCCGCGCCGGGATAGACGACGAGCGTCAGCGGAGCGGCGACGGGCTCACCGGTGTATTGCCGGATCGGATCGAGCGGGATCACCGCGCCCGCCCGCACATACAGAGGCATCGTCTCCAGGTCCACGCGCCGCTCGATGTCGCGCCCTCCGTCGACACGCTCCTCGGTCCAGAAATCGAACCAGACGCCGCGCGGCAGGTAAACGCGGCGGATGGTCGCGCCTTTCTCGACCACGGGCGCCACGAGGATGTCACGACCCCACAGATATTGATCGCCCGCGGCAACGGCCCGCGAGTCGTCCGGATAGTGAAGCCACATCGCGCGAACCATCGGAAGACCAGTGCCGCCACACTGCCACGCGGCGGTGTAGATGTAGGGCAGCAGCCGATATCGATGCTCCAGGTATTTGCGACAGACAGGCTCGACGTGCGGATTGTGCAGCTCGCTCGAATCGGGGTCGGCCGCGCCATCGGCGTAGCCTCGAAGCTCCATCGGTCCAAGCTCGCCCGTGTTCCAGCCCCACGGCAACCGCAGGTGCCAATCCCGGCCGTGCGCACGAAACAGCGGGCAGAACGCACCGAACTGAAACCATCGCACGTGCAGCTCGCCCGTGTACTCCGCCGTTGGCACGAAGCCGCCGATGTCGGTGCCCCAGAACGGGATTCCCGAGAGGCCCGTGTTGATCGCGATCGGCACGTGCGTACGCAAGGTCTCCCACGTCGAATACACGTCGCCCGACCAGAGAAACGCACCATATCGCTGCATCCCTGCGTAGCCATTGCGATGGAGCGCAAAGGGGCGCTCGCTCGGACGCCAGAGCTGCGACCCTTCCCAGTACATGCGGATGCGCGCCAGCCGCGACGACGCATCGAGGCCATCCCCCTGATCGGGCCACCAGCCATCGATGCCGGCGTCGAAGACGCTCTTGTGGTGCGGCCAGTAACAGCCGACCGCCCGGTGTTCCGGCCAGCGATCGGTCGCATCGCGGCCGCTCGGTTCGGGCCGCGCGCAGGGATCCGAGACGACGCCAGTGAGACGGCGGCCCTCCATGACCGTGTGCAGCACGATCTTGTAGTGCATCGCGTGCAGCTGGTCGATCAGGCCTCGAGGATTCGGAAAATTGCCGGGATGCCACGTGAACTCACCGTTCCGAGTATTCCAGCCCGATGGCGTGAACTCGGTTCCGAGATAGATCAGCGCGTCGCACGGCAGCTTCTTCTCACGGAATGTACGCGCGACGCCAAGCACTTCGTCGGGTCCGCCGAGCGTGCGATGCGACTGCATGTAGCCAAAAGTCCACCGCGCCGGCAATTCGGCAAAGCCGGTGATGGCCGCGTAGTCGCGCATGATGGTTGCCGGATCACTCGACGCCACGATGAACACGTCGAGAGGCAGCAGGTCGGCCGCGCGGAAACGACCTTCGGATCCCGTGACGTCGAACGAGCCCAGCGGCCGGTGAATGTAGATGCCCCAGCCATCGGTGCCGACCAGCCACTGGATCGGGACGCGCCCGCCGTGCGTGCGAAGGCGGTACCCTTCCTGGCCGTTCCGCATCTCGTCGATCGAACCCCTGCGATCGAACTGCGGTCCGCCTTCGCCGAGGCCGAGCAGGGGCCCGTGCCCGAGCAGGAATGACAGCGTGCCGGCGTTCGGGTCCGCTCGGAGTTGCTGGACGAGCTGCGCTCCGGATCGCACGCGGACGGCGAGATCCTGCGCGACTTCTACTTCGAGATTGGAGATTCCAGGTCGCGCGGCGCGGTGGACCGCTCTCTGCGGCCACTCCTGACGCACCAACGCCCCGTCGTCGGGCACGTGCCGGGGCGCCGCCGAGGCGCGTGGAAGGAAGAGCAGCCGAACGGCGGTCGCGCTGACTTCCTGCGCCGCGACGTCAAAGGCACCAGCATCCATGCGAATCAGCGCGCCGGCGCTGAGCGCCGCACCCTTAAGCAGCGCGCGACGTGTGAGCACGCGCTCGTTCTCCTGATTCCATGTCTCCGCCGTATCTCTAATCGTCCGAAAGCCGGAACCCGCGAATCAGCGTGACGAGGGCGCGGCGCCAGGCCTGCTTTTCCTTCCCGGCAGAAAGAATCGGCAACGTGCGGCCTCTCAGTTCGGCGTTGGCGAGCCCCTCCATCATCGCCTCGAATGCAATCGTTGCGTCGTGGAGTGAAGTACGCCCCAGAAGCCCGCCTCGCTCCAGCCGCCGAATCCTGTCCTGCAGTTGTCCGAATGCACGCTGACGGGCCGCCGTGACCTCCGGTCCCGCGCGAAGCGCCGGCGCGATCCGCTGAAACGCGATCCGGTACAGCACCGGATGCTCGAGGGCGAGCCGTCGGAACACTTTGATCGCGATTTCGACCAGGTCGTTGATCGGATCCTCCGTCTTCGGGAGCTTCTCGATTTCCGTATAGAGAAAGTCGAACGCTGTCCGGGCGAGCGCGTCGACCAGTCCGTCCTTCGACCCGAACGTCGTGTAGACAGCCCGGGTCGTCGTTCCCGCAGCGGCGGCGACAGCGCGCAGCGATAACCCGCCAAGCCCTTCTACAGCGACGATGCGTTCCGCCGCCGCGCGCAGCAACTCGCGCGTCGACTCGTCATGCTCTCTCGGCCGGCCCACGCTTGACAGTGTATTGCAACATTGTTACGTTACAGTGTAACGAAACGTCCGGCTCGAACCCGGCCAGCCAAGGAGGTCGGATATGTACGTAGTGGTGCAACATCGCTTCAAGAACCCGGAGATCGCCTTCGCGCGTGGCGAAAGACTCATCAGGAACGAAGGCGCACCGACCGGAGTGAAAGGGCTTCAGTTCTACCCGAGCCGCGATGGCTCCGCTGCGACGTGTCTCTGGGAGGCGCCATCGGTTGACGTCGTGCAGCGATACGTGGACTCGACGCTCGGAGACTCGAGCGAGAATTCGTGTTACGAGGTTGCTTCTGAGAAGGCGTTTGCTGCGCGCCCGTCAGGTATCAATGAGCCCGCGAGTGGAGGCGCAAGGCCGGCCTAGAGACGTGGGGCGGCGCATCCTTGAAAATGTGCGCCGCAGCGCAGCGGTCGCAGCCCAAGTCAATGGCGTCGGACTCCGGCAACTCTCGCCTCGTCGCGACGCCATTGACTCTCGGCAGACCGGTCAAGCTCCAATGAGCAGGACAGTCGCCCAGTTCGCATCAGCCCGTCGTCTCCTCGTCAGCCTTTCCGCGCGGCCTCGATTGTGGCGATGTCGATCTTCCTCATCGACATCATCGCCTGAAAGGCACGCTTCGCCTGAGCGCCACCAGCCGCAAGCGCGTCGGTGAGCGCGCGCGGGGTGATCTGCCAGGAGAGCCCCCAGCGGTCCTTGCACCACCCGCAGGCACTTTCCTCGCCGCCATTGCCGACGATCGCGTTCCAGTAGCGGTCCGTCTCTTCCTGATTGTCTGTGGCGATCTGAAAAGAGAAGGCCTCGCTGTGCCTGAACGTCGAGCCGCCGTTGAGACCGAGACACGGAATGCCCAGAACGGTGAATTCCACCGTCAGCACATCGCCTTGCTTGCCACCCGGGTAGTCACCGGGCGCCTCGTGAACAGCAGTCACTTCACTATCCGGAAACGTGGCGGCATAGAAGCGCGCCGCCTCGTGCGCGTCCATGTCAAACCAGAGGCAGATGGTGTTCTTCGGCTTCATGTTCGTGTGCTCCTTGTGTTCGATCCGGGCGACCGCCGCGACCTCCGCCCCCGGGACGCCTGACGCCGATCATCTCGGGAAGAAAGCGGAGTACCAGCAGGTTCGGTGGAACAAGCAGCAGGAATGCCAGGGTGACTGTCAGAATCCCGCTCGACAGAGGATGCGCTGCGCCCAGCCCCAGCAGGCGTCCGGCGTAGTAAATCCCCACCGGGTGAAAACACATCAGAAAGAGAGTGTTCTCTGAAACGAATCGAACCGGCACCGACGCGGACATCCTGCCCGGCAGGAGTTGGCCCAGACAGATCAGCATGAGGCTACCCACGAGGCCGCCGATAAGAGAGAGCGAGTAAGAGCGCCCGGCGTACCAGACATTCCCGAATCGAGCGAGCTGGTAGACCGAAAGGAGGCAAGCCAGTAACAGCGCGAATCGGATCCAGACAGAAGCGTGGCTCAGGCGCTCCGGCAGCCTCGCCAGGGCAGCGAGGCGTCCGGCCACAAAGAAATTGAGCCCGAGTAGAGAGAGGTCGAGGCTCATCCAGATGTTCACCATTCCGCGCCGATAGAGCCAGATGGAGATGACGAGCGCGACAACATATGCGGCCTTCCAACGGCGTACCACTCCCGCGTAAAAGAGTTCCACGGTCATGAGGCTCGGAAAGAACCAGAGCGGCGCGCTGACAAAGCCTGGGTAGCTATCGGTTCCGTAAAAGACGCCGAGCAAGATCGTTCCGAGCTCCCGGGCAGTCATTGACTCGCGCTGCCACCAGGCGATCGCTGTCAGCGCGACGTAGCAGGACACGTACGGCACCAGGATGCGAAAGGTGATCCTCTGCAGTGTCTGGGCCATTGGCCTGACATGACTGAGGTAACCAGCCACGAGAAAAAACGCCGGAACGTGGAAGGTCCAGAGAAAACATTCCGTCAGTTTCGACTGAGGAAGGTGGCCAAAAGCGATCAGGAAGATCGCCAGGGCCTTGTAGACATCGACCCAGGCCTCCCGGGGCCGCGTGGCTGCGACGTTGGTCGTCGCAGCCGACAAACGCGAGGCGACCAGCAGTGACGGCATCGAGGGACGCTGGCAGAATCGTGAGCAGCAAGTATCACACGTGGACAACGAGCCCACATGTGACGCCAGCTCTTCAGCGAGAACCACCTCGGCCGCGTCGCGCTTCCATGTCGTGGCAGCCGTGGCCATGAGACGAGGGACGCCGTCAATCGGCGCTAGAATGAATGTCTCCTTTTCACTTGGGGGCGTGTCATGAGAACCAGTCGATGGCTGTCGGCGTTGATTCTGGCCGGTTTCGCGTCGGTCGCGTCGGCCCCCGCGTCGGCACAGGCCGTCGCAAAGCGGACCGCCAAGAAGGCGGCGAAAGAGGCGACGGAAAGCGCAGCCAAGGACGCCGCGGGAGACGCCGCGAAGAAGGCGGCGAAGAAGGCTGCTGCGCCCGATGCGATCGATCTCAACGCGGCCACGCCCGAGCAACTGGCGAAGCTCGGCCTCGACGAAGCCACGGTGAAGAAAGTCGTCGAGAGCCGTCCGTTCACCAGCCTGGACGATCCCAAGATCAAGGAGGCGATCCCGGCCGACGCGCTCGCGAAGCTCAATGGCAAGGTGACGGTGAAGCCGGCCGGTGATGCCAAGCCCGCCGATGCGGCCGATCCGGCAACGTCTGCCAATCCGGCCTCGCCCGCGGAGCCTGCGACGCCGGCGACGCCACCGCAGTCCAGGTAGTTGTCGGCACGGGCCGCCCGCATGCGCGTGCGGCTGTTGCCGCTGGTCCTGGCTCTGCTGACTGGCACTGCGGCCGAGGCACAGCAACCGGCCTCAGGTCAGGAACAGCCGGCAGTCCAGGAGTCCGCCCCGGCGAACGTCGCGGACAAGAGCGTCGACGAACCGACCAAGGATCTCATCGACCTCCTCCGCCAGCTTCGGCACAAGCCACCGCCACCTCCCGGAGCCGACGCCGGCACGACGCGCATGATCGCGGCCGCACCGGTGGTCAACTACAACCCGACCAGCGGGGTTGGCATCGGCGCGGCGGGCAACGTGGCCTTTTACAGCGGCTCTCCCGACACGACGCGGATCTCCTCAGTCGTCGCGAGCCTGATCGGGACGAGCAAGAAGCAGGTGCTCGTCAACGCCAAGATCAACAGCTGGGCCCGCGACAACCGCTGGCACATTCAGGGGGACAACCGCTTCTACTGGACGTCGCAGAAGACCTACGGCCTCGGGAGCGACTCGCCCGAGAGCGGCGCGATCGACCAGAAGTACGACGCGTTCCGCGTCTACGAAACCGTGTACCGGCCGGTCGCCCACGACACCTACCTGGGGGCGGGATTCCTCTACAACATTCATGACGACGTCCGGCCTGCCGACGCTGCCGCGACCGGTGCATGGCAGGATTCGCCCTACATCAGGTACTCGGACCAGCACGGGTTCAACCCGGCGTCGCAGACGTCAGCCGGCCTCACCGTCCGGACGCTCTTCGACAGTCGGGACAACCCGATCAATCCGGGCCGCGGGTGGTATGCGAATGCCGGCTATCTGATGTTCTTCGGCGGCTTCCTGGGCGGCACGTCCAGCTGGCAGCAATTGAGCTACGACGTGAGGCGGTACGTTCGCATCTCCCGGAATGCCCGCCACAAGCTGGCCTTCTGGCTCACGGGGGACTTCGTCACCGGAGGCACGGCTCCGTACCTCGACCTGCCGGCCACGGGCATGGACACCTACGGGCGCGCCGGGCGCGGCTATCCCCAGGGCCGGTTCCGCGGCGAGGAGCTCGTCTACGGCGAGGCGGAATACCGGTGGACCGCCACCGAGAACGGCTTGTTCGGGATGGTGGCCTTCCTCAACACCGAGACGCTCAGCAGCAGGCAGGAGAACAAAGACCTCTTCGACTCCTTCGCCACGGGCGCGGGCTTCGGGTTCAGACTGATGCTGAACAAACGTTCGAAGACGAACCTGTGTTTCGACATCGGCTTCGGGAAAGACGGCTCACGTGCCGCCTACTTCGCCGTCCAGGAAGCGTTCTGACCTCACCCTCGCCCGGCGGCTGTAGAATCGCGCCAACGGCCGGGCCGAATTCACCCTGAAGGGGGAGGACAGGATCATGACCAGGAAATTGCTGATCGCGGGCGGCATCCTCGCCGTGATCCTCATCGTCGCGGTCAGGTTCCTGGGCTCGAATCTCGACGCGATCGTGAAGAAGGCCATCACCAGGATTGGACCGGAGATGACCGGCGTCTCAGTGGACGTGGACAAGGTCGGGATTGCGCTCGCCGACGGACGTGGCGAGATCGGCGGCCTCGTCATCGGAAACCCAAGGGGGTACAAAGGTCCGCACGCCTTCAAGCTCGGTTCGATTGTGCTCGCGCTGGACAAGTCCTCGGAGACCGCGGATGTCGTCGTGATCAAGGAGCTGACGATCGACGCCCCCGACGTCGTCTACGACAAGGGCGAGAACGGCAGCAACGTCGAGGCCATCCAGCGCAACATCGACGAGTACGGCAAGACCCACGGAGGCGAGGAGAAGGACCAGGCGTCCAACGGCGACGCCGCCGCCAAGCGCTTCATCATCGAATCGCTGCAGATCCGCAACGGCAAGATACGGCTTACGGACAGGGACACCGTGATGGACCTGCCGACGCTGCAGCTGCGCAACGTCGGCAAGAGCCAGGGAGGCATGACCGGGGGCGACATCGCGGGGATGGTCGTGAAACAGCTGACCCAGGCAACCGTGGCCTCCGCGGCTCGCGCGCTCGCCCAGGAGGGCGTGAAGCAAGCGGTCGACGACGCGAAGGGCCGCCGGCGCGGCCGCTAGTATCAGCCTCGCCGCATGACGCTGACTCCGGGCACGCGACTCGGCCCGTATGAAATCCTCGCCCGCATTGGTGAGGGTGGCATGGGCGTGGTGTATCGCGCTCGAGATCCGCGGCTCGATCGCCAGGTCGCTCTCAAGCTTCTGCCGGCGGACATGGCCGCCGACTCTCGCGCGCGCGAACGCCTTCGCCGCGAGGCGATGGCCGTCGCCGCGCTGGACCATCCCTACATCTGCAAGATCTTCGAAATAGGCGAGGACGGCGATGCGTTGTTCCTGGTGATGGAGTACATCGCCGGAAAGACGCTTCACCAGCGGCTGCTCGAAGGCCGAATGCCCATGCCCGAGGCGCTGCACGTGGCCGGGGAGATTGCCGAGGCGCTTCAGGAAGCCCATGCCGCCGGGTTTCTTCATCGGGACCTCAAGCCCGCCAACATCATGCTCACCCAGCAGGGCCACGTGAAGGTCATGGACTTCGGCCTCGCCAAGCGCGTGCAGGACATGCCGTCGCCCGACTCCGCCACTCGCGATGGAGGCACTCAACTGACCGCGCACGGCACCATCGTCGGCACGCCCGACTACATGTCGCCGGAGCAAGTGAAGGGCGCGACGCTCGACGTGCGATCCGACCTGTTCTCATTCGGCGTCATGGTGGCGGAGATGGTGGGCGGGCGGCATCCGTTCCGCAAGCCTTCCATGATGGAGACCTTCTCTGCCGTGCTCCGCGAACCAGCGGCGCTCGGCGACGACATCCCGCGGGGGGCGATAGTCGTGCTGCGGCGGCTGCTCGCCAAGGATGCCGAGGATCGCTACGCGTCCATCGCTGATGTGCGCGCCGATCTGGCGCGGCTGGCGGGGCCGTCCGGGGTGGCCGGCGAGCAGACCGTCGCGACCCGCTCGCGCGTGGCATGGAGTCGGCCGGCCCTTGGCGCTCTCGCCATCCTGGTTGTCGGAACGCTGGCGTACCTGCTCGCGCGTTCCGACGCCTTGCGCCCGACCTCGCGGGCGCCGGAAACGGCGGTCGCCTCCGGATCCATTCGATCGATTGCGGTACTTCCGCTCGACAACTACTCGGGCGATCCCAATCAGGACTATTTCGCCGAGGGCATGACCGAGGAACTGACGGCCGATCTTGCGACGATCAGCCAGCTTCGCGTGATCTCGCGCGGCTCGGCGATGCAGTTCAAGGGTGACCACCGTCCGCCCACGCCTGAAATCGCGCGAATCCTCAACGTGGACGCGGTCGTCGAAGGGTCGGTACTGCGGGCCGGCGACAAGGTGCGCATCACGGCGCAGCTCATCGACGCGCGGGCGGACAAGCACCTGTGGGCCAGGAGCTTCGAGCGCAGCTCGCGTGATGTGCTGGCCCTCCAGGATGATTTGGCGTCGGCGATCGCGAACGAGATCCACCTGCAGTTGACGCCGGCTGCGCAATCGCGCCTGGGCGCCGCACCACGCGTGAATCCCGAGGCGCACGATGCCTATCTCAAGGGCCGATACTTCTTCAACCGCCCGAGCGACGAGAACCTGAAGAAAGCGATTGCGTTCTTCGAAGACGCGATCAGGTTGAGCCCGGACTTCGCGCCGGCGCACTCGGGCCTGTCAGACGCCTACCTCTGGGCCGGCTACGACGAAGGTATCCTGACCGCCACGGAAGCGAGGCCCAGGGCCAAGACGGCGGCTGAGAAGGCCGTCCAGCTCGACGACAATTCCGCCGAGGCACATACCTCCCTTGCAGTCTTCAAGCTGTTCTACGAGTACGACTGGGCCGGCTGCGAGCGCGAGTTCCGACGAGCCATCGCGCTCAATCCCAACTACGCCTTCGCGCACGATCAGTTCGGCCTGGCGCTGGCCTTTCAGGGACGGCTCGAGGAAGCGATCGCCGAGGGCACACGCGCGGCTGAACTCGACCCGCTGTCCCCGCAGATCCCAATCGACAATGCCATCGCGCTGATGTTTCAAGGCCGCTATCAGGCGGCGAAGGACCAGGCGCGGAGGGCGTCAGAGCTGGACCCGAACTATTTCTTCCCTCCGATGGTCGACGGTTGGGCTGACCTCGAAGCCGGCAAGGCGGCTGACGCGATCCCATCGTTGAAGAAAGCCAAGGCGCTCGAGTCGCCCGCGTTCGTGACGGCGTGGCTGGCGTACGCTTACGGGGCGTCAGGGGATCGCGCGCGCGCGATGGGAGAGATCGAGGACCTCAGGAAGAGGTCGCTTCGCGGCCAGATTCTCCCGTTCAACATGGCGATTGTGCAACTCGGCCTGGGCGATCGCCAGCGCGCGCTCGATAGCCTCGAGCGGGCGTACGCGTCCGATTCGCAGTGGATGGGGTGGCTTGGCAGGGACCGCATCTTCGATCCTCTCCGAGGGGAGCCGCGCTTCGTGGCGTTGGTGAGGAAGCTGAGACTCGCCCCTTAGTCCGAGGAGATCTCCATGCCCCTGTTCCGACCCCATCGCGTACGCGCGGATCTGATTTTGGTCTCTGCCGCCGCGCCTGGTCGTGTGCCGGGTTCAAGGAACTCGCGCAGGTGACGAACTTGGCGCGGCGTATGATTGGCGGTCATGGCCTCATTGATCGAAGCGATCGACATCAAGCGCAAGATGTTCCTGGAATACGAAGGCGCGCCGTTTCACTGCCTCGACGTCGACATCTCGCGGCCGACCGCGCGAGGCGGCCAGACGCTGGTCAGGGTCAAGATACGAAACCTGCTGACGCGGGCGGTGTTCGACCGGACCTTCAAGGCCGGCGAGAAATTCAGCGAGCCCGATCTGGTGAAGGTCAAGGCCACCTATCTCTACGCCGACAGCACCGGCTACAACTTCATGGACCAGGAGAGCTTCGAGACGATGGCCCTCTCAGGCGAGACGCTCGGCGACGATCGCCTGTTCCTCGTGGACAACCTGCCGGTCGACATCCTCAAGTACAACGGCAACCCCATCGGCATGGAGTTGCCGCCGCACGTGGAACTGGCTGTCACCTACACCGAACCCGCGGTCCGCGGAGACACCAGCAGCGGCAACGTGACGAAAGCGGCGACGCTCGAGACGGGGCTCGAAGTGCGGGTCCCGCTGTTCGTGAAGGAAGGCGACCGGGTGAGGGTGCATTCGGAGACTCGCGAGTTCGTCGGCCGCGCCAACTCCTGACCTGATTCCGTTCCCTGCCTTCGTCGATGGCTGCGATGCGACTCGTCTCTTCAGGCCCTGAGGACGACGTTTGGATCGAGCCGCGCGGCGCGCCACGCCGGGAGCCCGCACGCCAGCGCGGCCGCGATCGCGATCGTGGACGTGACGACGACCATCGTGATCGGATCGGTCGGCCCCACTCCGAACAGCAGCGATCCGAGCAGACGGCTCAGGCCAAGCGCACCGCCGAGCCCTACGGCTAGTCCGATCGACACGATGACGAGCCCCTGCTTCGTGACGAGCGCGACGATGCTGCTGCGCGTCGCGCCCATCGCCACACGAATGCCGATCTCGCGCCGCCGCTCCGCGACCATGAACGACAGCACGCCATACGTGCCGATGACGGCCAGCAGCAGCGCCAGCCCCGCGAATCCGCCGAGCAGCCGTGCCAGCAACCGCGGCCGGCCGATCGAGTCGTCGAAGACCGCCGTCATCTCGCGCAGGCCAACGATCGGGACCGAGGGGTCGACGGCGTGGACCGCGCGATCCAGCGTCGGCGCGAGCGTGGAAGCCGGCAGATTCGTCCGCAGGACGATGTGCATGGTCGGCGGAGCAGTGGTTTCCCAGCGTTCCGACCCGTCGACGGGCGGCCCGGGCTGGTCGACGAACAGGTACAGCTCCGCGCCGGCGTCTCGATCGACGCCGGCTTCCCTGACGTCCCTCGCCACTCCGATCACCGTGTGCCACGGATTGATGCTCGCCCCGAGCGATGCCCCCAGGTTCGGACGCAGCCGCTGCCCGATCGGATCGCGGCCCTTCCACAGACGGTTGGCCAGTGTTTCGTTGATGATGACGGCCCGGTTTCCCGAGGAGGTGTCGCGCGCATCGAAGCGGCGACCGGCCACGACCGGGATCTGCATGGTCGAGAAGTAGTCCGACATCACGAACTGGTAGTAGTCCACGCTCGCCACGGGACCCCCATCCGCGTTTTCAACGCCGGTGTTGTATCGCTGAGCAAGCCGGTGGAACGGCAGATCGGACATGCCCGTGGCGGCGTGCACGCCCGGCACCTGACGCAGGGCGTCGAGCAGCCGCTGCAGCGCGGGAGCACCGGCGCCGCTACGGGTGCGCGGCAGCGTCATCGAGAAGGTGACCATCCGCGATCGATCGAAGCCGGCGTCGACGCGCGTGAGGTTGTCGACGGTGCGCACCAGCAGTCCGGCGCCGATGGCAAGCATCACCGCCAGCGCCACTTCCGCCGTCACGAGCGCGCGGCGGACGCGATGGCGTCCTGCGGCGCCGCCGTCGCGAGCGCCCTCCTTCAGCACCTGCACGAGATCGACGAGCCGGCCGAGCGCGGCGGGCGCCACGCCGAAGATCACGCCGGTCGCGACCGACACCGCCAGCGCGAACAGCAGCACGGAAAAATCCATCGTCAGCTCGCCCGTACGCGGCAGGCTGGTCGGATAGGCGAGCACCAGCGATCGAAGCCCGATGCGGGCCACCCAGACGCCGATCGCTCCACCAGCGACCGCCAACAGCACGCCTTCGGTGGTCGTCTGCTGGATGAGGCGCCCGGGGCTGGCGCCGAGCGCTGCACGCAGGGCAAACTCGCGACGCCGTGACTCGGCGCGCGCCAGCACAAGGCTCGCCAGGTTCGCGCACGCGATGAGGAGGACGAGCCCAGCGGCCGCCTGCAGCAACCAGATCGCGCGGCCCGCATCACCAAGGACCGCAGGCTGCAACGGCTGCAGCCGCAGCGAGTGATCCTGAGGGCGCGAGGGATGGGCCGTCGGCGCATGCCCCGGCGCGTGTGTGACCGGGTCGACCAAGGCCTCCGTGATGCCGGCGCGCCCGCCCCAGTTCTCGAGGAACGTGCCGAGTTCGGCTTCTGCCGCCTGTGGTGTGACATCGTCCTTCAACCGTCCGATCACCTGCAGGATGTGGTTCTCCCGAAGCCCGCGAATCACCGGGTGCACGCCGATCGGCAGCCAGATCTCGGTGTGGTTGTCCATGACGTCGAAGCCCGGTGGCATGACGCCGATGATGTCGAGCGGCCGGCCGTCGATCTGGACGGTCCTTCCCAGGATGGGCTGCCCGCCAAACGCCGACTGCCACAGCTCGTGCGAGAGGATGGCGACCGGCGGGCCGCCGATGCCCGGCCTCGCCGTCATCGCGTCCGTCTCGCCTGGTGCGAACAGTCGCCCCTGTTCCGGCTGCACGCCAAGGGTCGCAAGCAGACGGTCGTCCACCAGCGCCGAGCGCACGCGCAGCGGGCGATCACCGGCCGTGAGATTGACCGCGCCGGCCCAGCCGCCCGAGCCGCCCCCTGACACGCCGTCACCGACGGAGAACGCGCCCATCTCCGCAAACGACCGGCTCATCTCGCGGAACTCGAGATACTCCGGCGTCGAAAGCCTGAATCCCTTCAGCGGGCTGGCCGGAGAGTACGCCGTGAGGCGCATCAATTGCTCCGGCGCCGGATATCCGAGCGGCCGCAGGATCACGCTCCTGAGAATCGAGAAGATCGCTGTGTTGGCGCCGATGCCGAGAGCGAGCGTCAGCAGCGCGACGGCGGTGAACACGGGGCTGCGCCGGAGCGTCCGGATCCCGTAGCGCAGATCCTGCCCGACCTCGTCGAGCCACGCGCCATGACGCGCCGATCGGACGCGTTCTTTCGCCTGTTCCACGCCGCCGAGATGCAGCACCGCAGACCGCCGCGCCTCCTCCGGCGCTGCGCCGTCGCGCACGTGGTCGGCCGCGGCCATCTCCACGAACGTCTCCAGCTCGTCGTGGAGCTCCTGCTCAGCCCTGTCTCGATGGACCATCCAGCGCACGACCGACGCCAGGCGATGCAGCAGCGTCACGCGCCCTCCAACACACCGGCCACCGCGAAGGAGACCCGGCTCCAGCGCTCCCGATGCAGTTCGAGCTGCTTCCGGCCGGATGCTGTCAGGCGGTAGTACTTCGCGCGGCGATTGTTCTCCGTGGAGCGCCAGTCGGCTTTCAGCTTGCCGTCCTGTTCCAGGCGATAGAGCGAGGGGAATAACGATCCCGGGTTGACGTGGAACTCGTCCCGGCTGAGCATCGCCAGCCGCTGCGAGATGCCGTAGCCGTGCAGCGGCTCTCGGGCGAGGATCGTCAGGATCATCAGGTCGAGGGTGCCCTGGGGGATGTCCAGCTTGTCCACGATGCTCCTCTGGAGCGTGCTCCTTTAGGAACTCAAGATGAAGGGATCATGGCACCGCTCGTTTAGGGTGTCAAGATGACAACAGGAGGCCCCTGTTGCTTTCCAACATGAGGTGTGCCACACTCGTTTTGGAACCCAACAGGAGAAGGGGCGGATGGCGAAACGCGACGTACAGCAAGGCACGGTGGCCCTGATGGTGCTCAGGACGCTCGACGTCCTCGGCCCGCTGCACGGGTACGGGATCGCCCGTCGCATCGAGCAGATTAGCGGCGACCTGCTCGCCGTCAATCAGGGCACGCTCTATCCGGTGCTTCTGAAGCTCGAGCAGGAGGAGGCCATCGCCTCCGACTGGGGGACATCCGAAAACAATCGACGGGCCCGCTTCTACCGGCTCACGGCCGCCGGCCGCCGCCGGCTCCGCCTCGAGACCCAGGAATGGGCACAGACAACGGCCCTGATGGACCGGTTCATCGCGATCAAGGCAGAGGACCTGCCATGAACACCGTCCGGCGACTTGCGAGACGGCTGAAAGCCTCTGTGTTCGGACGCCAGGATGAGGAGCGGCTGCGCGAAGAGCTGGCCGAGCACCTGGAGCTGCTGACGGAGGAATACAGGCAGGCAGGAGTCCCGCTCGACGAAGCGCGCCGCCGCGCGCGTCTGAAGCTCGGCGCCGGCGATGCGACCACGGAGGCCTGGCGTGACCAGCAGCGGCTGCGCTGGCTCGAGGATCTCTGGAGCGATCTGCGCTACGGCCTGCGCACGCTGCGGCGAAGCCCCGTGTTTACCGTGACAGCGGCCCTCTCGCTGGCGATCGGTATTGGCGCGAACACGGCGATCTTCACGGTGGCCAACGCCCTGCTCCTTCGTCCGCCCGCCGGCATTGCCAATCCATCTGAGCTCGTCGTCATCGGCACTGCCAGGGGCGATGGCGGCGTGAATCCACTCAATCACGCGGTGTACCTCGAGATCGCGCGCCGGACGACCTCACTGACGAGCGTCTTCGCCGAAGAGATGTTTCCGCACGTCATGGGCATCGTGCCGCCCGGGACCGAGATCACCGAGCCGGCGCTCGGTCGATATGTCAGTGTGAATTTCTTCAGAGCGCTCGGGTCGTTTCCGTTGCGCGGACGCCTGTTCAACGACGGCGACGAGGCGACGGCCGTCCTCGATTACGCCTATTGGAAGCGACGATTCAACAGTGACGACGGGATGGTTGGACGGGTGCTGCGGATCAACAGGCGGCCTGTGACCATCGTCGGCGTCGCGCCGCCAGACTTCCGAGGTACCGGCATCCAGCAGTGCGATGTCTGGCTCGCCATTGCGTCCCGTGACGCAGTCTCCAGAATTGTCATGGCCGGCGGTCGCGTGCGGCCGGACGTGTCGTTCGACGCGGCAGTCGCGGAGCTCAGAACCATCGGTCAGGTCAGAAATCCCGAGCAAGGTGCGTCGGACAATCAGGTGCGCCCATTGAGCGCGGTCCCGTTCTCACTCGCCGGCTCGAACCGCAACGTCGTGCTGGGTTTCTCTGCCGCTCTCATGCTGCTGGTCTCGTTGGTCCTGGCCGTGGCCTGCGCGAACGTCGCCGGCATCATGCTGACCCGGGCGACCGCGCGCGGGCGGGAGATCGCGCTCCGCGCGGCGCTCGGCGCCGGTCGAGGACGTCTCGCCCGGCAGCTGCTCACCGAGACGACGGTGCTCTTCCTCCTCGGCGGTCTGCTCGGGATCGGCCTCGCGCGTGCATTGACGCACCTGGCCATGACGACGCTTCCTCCACTGGCGACGCCGATCGTCGTTCCGCTGACGCTGGATTGGCGCGTGGTGCTCTTCGCGCTGTCGCTGTCAATCAGCGCGGCGGTGGTCTTCGGTGTGTTGCCGGCGCTCAGAGGATCGGACGTGGAGGCGGGCTCATCGCTCAAAGACGGCGTTCGGTCATCATCGGTGCGGTCACGTCTGCGGAGATCGTTCGTTGTCGGCCAGATAGCGTGCAGTGTTCTGCTCGTCGTGCTCGGCGCGTCTTTCGTCCGGATCCTGCGTCATGCCGGCGCCGCCGATCCGGGCTTCGACGCTCGGGGAGTCGAGATCGCCACGCTCGATTTGTCGGTCACGGGCGAGCCAAAGGACGGGCCGGGCGCGTTCTGGCGGGTCCTGATCGATGGCGTGCGGCAGATGCCGGCCACGGAGGCCGCGTCGCTCGCGCGTGTGCCGCCCGGCGGCTGGGAAGGCATCGGTCTCGGCGGCGTCGCTCCGGGAGACCGGGCGGGCTCGACGGAGATGGTCCCGGCAGGCTGGAACATCGTCGACGCCGGCTACTTCGCGACGCTCCGCATTCCCTTGCGCGAGGGACGGGATTTCGCGGCCAGCGACACTGCCGGGTCATCGCCGGTAGCGATTCTCAGTGAAGCTCTCGCCCGACGGTTCTGGCCTAGAGCGTCGGCGGTCGGCCGGTCGCTGCGCCTCCCACCTGTCCGCGCCAGCGGCGGTCGAGTCGAACCGCGGTTAGCGACGGTGATTGGCGTAGCCGCCGACATCCGATCGAGCAGCCTGGTCGACGGCCTCGCCGAGCCGTACGTCTATCTGCCGCTCACGCAGAGCGACGCTCTGGGCATGACTGAACAGATGTCGATCGTAGTGCGGCATCGCGGCGAGGCCAGCCTCGCCCCGATGATGGCCATCATGGTCCATGACATCGATCAACGTCTCGTGTTCGCTCACATGGAGTCGCTCGACGATGCAATCGCGTTGGGGCTGACCCCGCAACGCATCCTCGCGACCATGGGCAGTGCCATGGGGCTCGTGGCGGTGCTGCTGGCGTCGATGGGCATCTACGGTGTGACGGCCTATACGGTGACGCTCAGACGTCGTGAGTTCGCCATCCGTCTCGCGCTTGGGGCTCCACGCGCGCGCGTCGTCCAGATGGTGTTCGGACAGAGCACGTGGCTTGTGGCTGTCGGCCTGGGTATTGGCCTGGCGTTGGCGACGGGCGCGGGACAAGTCTTAGCTGTGGTGTTTTACAGCTTACCCGCTGCACACGTGCCTACTTTTGTAGCGACCGTGGCGCTCTTTTTCGCCACTGGCGCAGCCGCGTCCGTGATACCGGCCGGACAGGCCGTTTGCGAAGGATGGAGACGCGCGCTTCATGAGGACTGACGAGCAATGACCGTGTTCGCCGCGCTCCTGAAGCTCGAGACCCAGGAATTGGCAACACAACGGCCCTGATGGGCCGGTTCATCGCGATCAAGGCGGAGGACCTCTCATGAACGCCATGCGGCGATTAGCGAAACGGCTGACAGCCTCATTGTTCGGACGCCAGGACGACGACCGGCTCCGCGAGGAGCTGGCGGAACACCTGGACCTGCTGACCGAGGATTACGCGCAGGCTGGAGTCCCGCTCGAAGAGGCGCGCCGCCGGGCGCGCCTGAAGCTCGGCGCCGCCGACGCGACCACCGAGGCCTGGCGCGACCAGCAGCGGCTGCGCTGGCTGGAGGATCTCTGGAGCGATCTCCGCTACGGCGTGCGCATGCTGCGGCGCAGCCCCGGCTTCTCGGCGTCCGCGGTGCTCACGCTGGCACTTGGCATCGGCGCGAACCTCGCGATCTTCGCGCTGGTCTACGCGGTGCTGATCCGCCCGCTGCCGTTTCGCGATCCCGGCGAGCTGATGCTCGTCCACCTCCTGATGCCCGATCGGGATGCGCCCGGCGTCTTCGAGAAAATGGTGTGGTCGTACCCGAAGTATCAGGTCCTGCGCGATCGGCAGCACGTCTTCACCGGGACCGCGCTCTTCGCCAAACGCGAATGGAGCCTGACGAACGCGGGCGGGCCCGAACGGCTGCAGGGCGAGATCGTTGGAGCGTCCTATTTCACGCTGCTCGGCGTCGACACCCCCCTCGGGCGCACCTTCGACGCGGCGGAAGATCGCCCCGGAGCGCCTCCTGTCGCGGTCATCAGCCACCAGTTGTGGCAACGGCGCTTCGGCGGCGACGCGGGCGTCACCGGCAAGGTCATCACTCTCGACGGAGCCCCCTTCACCATCGTCGGCGTGGCGCCGCCGGGGTTTCATGGGCTGTTCGGACTCGCCGACGTGTGGCGTCCGATGATGACCACCGATCCCTCGGACCTGGTCGAGCCGTTTTCGCACAGCTATCTGCTGGTGGCGCGGCGGCGGCCCGGCGTGACGGTGGCGCAGGCGGATGCCGCGGTTCGCGTCCTCGGCGCCGAGGTCGAGGCTGCCTTCTCCAGCGCACCCGCTCGCGAACAGGGCAGCGCCACGGCCGTCACGCTCGATGCCGAGCGCATCGACCCGCTCCTTCGTCGCGCGGCCTTCGTGCTGGTCGGCGCAGTGGGTCTCGTGCTGCTCATCGCGTGCATCAATTTGGCCACTCTCACGCTGACGCGCGGCCTGGCGCGCCGGCGCGAGGTCGCGATTCGCCTTGCGATCGGCGCCAGCCGTTGGCGCGTCGTCCGCCAGCTCCTCACCGAGAGCCTGCTGCTGTCCTTCGCGGGCACTGCCGCCGGTGCGCTCGTCGCGTTCGGGTCGATTCGGGCCGTCTCGTCGGCGATGCCCGATCTGAGCCACGTCCTGCGCGGACAGCGAGGCGGCCTCCTGCGTGTCGGCGCGTCGATGCTCGGCGTGGACGCGACGCTGGCGCTGGCGGCGATCGGCCTCGCCATCGTCACCGCGGCGGTGTTCGGACTCCTGCCCGCGTACCACGCGGCGCGCGGTGACCTGACAACGGCCGTCAAGTCCGGGACCGCTGGCAGTTCCTCGACCGGCTTCCGCGGCATGACGCTCCGCACCGGCCTCGTCGTCGGCGAAGTGGCCCTCGCGCTCGTCATGCTCGTGGCCGCCGGGCTGATGGTGAAGAGCCTGATGCGCCTGAGCCAGACCGATCTCGGGTTCCGCCCGGATCGGTTGCTGACGTTCCGGCTGGAGCTTCCGGAGCAGGCATACCCGCCGGAGCGGCGCCTGCCATTCGCGGAGGAGTTGCTCGCCCGGCTGAAGGCGCGCCCCGAAATCGAATCGGCCGCGTTCGGCCACTGCGCGCCGGTTTCGGGCGGGTGCAACGGCACGCGCGCGCTGTTCCCGGATCGTCCGCCCGTCGCGCGCGGCAGCGAGCCGCTGGTGGGCGTGACGTGGGCCTCCCCGGATTACTTCACGACGCTCGGAATCCGTCTCGTGCGCGGCCGCTGGTTCACCGACCGCGATCGCGAGGGCCAGCCGAAGGTTGTCGTGATCAACGAAACCGCGGCGCGACGCTTCTGGCCGAACGAGGACCCGATTGGGAAGCGGATGGGTCTCGGGCAGGGTGGTTTCCATGATGGCGCGGAGGTGATCGGCGTGGCGGCCGACGTGAGGTACGACGCCGTCGAAACGCCGCCTGGACCGGATGCGTACATCCCCCTTCTCCAATCATCGCGTCCCGGCGGCTACATCTTCGTGCGCAGCCGCGTTCCCCCGTCCGCGCTCGTGCCCATCGTCGGTCACGAGATCGCCGCGCTCGACCGCAATCTGCCGTTCAGCGATGTGAAGACAATGGACGAGCGCTACGGGGAGGCGACGTGGCGGACATGGACGATAGGCTCGCTGCTGTCGTTGTTCGCAGCGCTCGCGCTCGTGCTGGCGGTCGTCGGAATTTTCGCCGTGCTGGCGCAGAGCGTGGCGCAGCGTACGCGCGAAATTGGCGTCCGTATGGCGCTCGGCGCGGGGCCGCGAGACATCCGGCGGCTGGTGCTCGGCCGCGCGATGTCGATCGCCGGCATGGGCGTCGCCATCGGCCTTGGCGGCGCGTGGTTCGCGTCGCGGCTGCTGACGACGTTGCTGTATGAAGTCGAGCCGAATGACCCGTCGGTGTTGTCCGTGCTCGCGCTGGTCCTCTTCGCCGTGACTCTCGTTGCGAGCTATGTCCCAGCGCGCCGGGCCGCGCGCATCGATCCGGTCGAGACGATACGCGCGGACTGACCGACGCCCGCGTTCACTACGGCTGCGGGTACCACGGCGGCAGCCAGTTGCCCTTCACGCAGACCCAGTTGGCCCCGGGTTTGATGGTCGTGCACGCGGTGGTCCCGGTGCTGCCCCCCGTCGATCCGCCCGTGCCGCCCGTGCCCCCGGTGCCGCCTGTTCCCCCGGTGCCAGTCACTTGTGGTGACCATGGCGGCAGCCAGTTGCCGTTGACGCAGACCCAGTTGGCGGCCGGCTTGATGGTCGTGCAGGCCGCCGTGCCGGTGCCGCCAGTGGAACCAGTGCCGCCGGTGGACCCGCCCGAGCCCCCTGTCGTGCCTGTGCCGCTGCCGCCCGACAGTTGCGGCGCCCACGGCGGCAGCCAGTTGCCGTTCATGCAGACCCAGTTGGCGGCAGGCTTCGGTGTCACGCAAGCGCTCGGGCTCGGGCTCGGGCCCATCCCCGCGAGTCCTGCGCCGGCAGCGAGCGGGTTGTCCCGCCTGACCCAGGTGCCGCCGATGAACACGCCGCCGCCCGACGACAGGAACGGGTCGGGCGATGTCGGGCACTGCGCGGCCGGGCCTCCGGCGTTCACGATCCGGCGAAGCTCGCCGCCGCTCCAGTTCACGAAGTACACCTCGCAATTCGCGCCGAGCCCGAATCCGGTCACCTTGCCGATCACGTTCGAGCCGCCGAGTGCGTTGGTGTGCTCGATCGGCTGCGACGCGGTGGCCTGGTGCGTCGTGGGGTTGATTACCAGCTGCACCGACCAGATCCGCTGGGCCCCGAAATCGGCGAAGAAATACCGCCCGAAGAATCCCACGCCCAGGCCCGTGCCGCGGTAGACCACCCCGCCGATGACGGAATTGCCGGAGCTGTGTGAGTACTCCGTGATGGGATCCGTCAGTGGCAGGAACGCCGCCGGCTTCGTCGTGACGTTCGGGTGCGCGCCCTCGCGATCGCGCCAGCCGTAGTTGCGGCCGCCGACGCCGAACGGCTCGTAGTCGATCTCTTCCCAGGCGTCCTGGCCGACGTCGCCGATCACGATCGCGCCCGTGCCCCCGCGCGCAATCTCGTCGACCGTGAACCGGAACGGGTTCCGCAAGCCGAACGCCCAAATCTCCGGGAGAAAGCCCGCGTGGCCTACGAAGGGATTGTCCGAGGGAACGACGTAACCCACGACGTCGCCGTCTGGAACGTCGACGTTTATCCGAAGCATCTTGCCGAGCAGCACGGCGGGGTTCTGCGCGCGATTGTCGGGATCGTTGCCGCTGCCGCCATCGCCGAGCGGAATGTAGAGGTCGCCGTCCGATCCGAACGCGAGGTCGCCGGCATTGTGGTTGGCGAATGGCTGCCCGATGTACGTGTTGCCGCCCGGCCACTGCAGATCGTGCCGCGAGGCGGGATCGGCGCGCAGCGGATTCGCGGCCGATCGGTGGTAGCGGGCGATGACGGTGTTGCCATCGGGCTTGCGCGTGTAGTTGACGAAGAAGCGGCCGCTCGTCGCGTAGTCCGGCGCCAACGCCAGGCCGAGCAGGCCACGCTCACCGCCGCTGAGCACGACTGTGGTCAAATCCAGAAATGGGGTTGGGTCGAGCGTCCCGTTGTGGACGACGCGAATGCGACCGACCTGTTCGACGACGAACACCACGTTCGCTTGCGTGGGGTCCTGGACAACGGCGACGGGGGAGGAAAGACCCGACACCACGAGGACCGAGGAGATCTGCGCGAATGCCGGGGAAGCCCCGAGCCACAGCGCAACCGCACACAAGCGGACTGCCCGCATGACGATGACCTCGGGGGAAGCGGTCTTCAGTGTACCCTATCGGGCACACGCGGCCGCCAGTTCAGTCCCCCTCTCTACGCCAGCGCTTTCCCGTACAACGCGAGCAGCCGGCTCCAGGCCTTCTCGGCCTGCGCCTCGTTGTAGACGCTCGAGTCCGGCGGGCACCAGCCGTGAGCCGCGCCTTCGTAGACCTCAACTTCAGCCTGCAGGCTGGCTTTCGCGAACGTGTCCTTGAGCGTGTCCTTGTCGGTCGGCGATCGCTGATCGTCGTTGGCCGCGATTGCGACGAGGAACTGCGCCTTCGACGTCGCCGCCTGAAGATGCGGGCTGTTCGGCGCGCTCGTGACCAGGCCGCCACCGTGAAACGAGGCCACCGCGCCGACGCGGTCGGCCACGGCCGCCGCGGTGCGGAACGCGATCGGACCGCCCATGCAGTAACCCTGCGTGCCGATCTTGCGCGTCTTCGAGACCGACGGCTGCTGATCCAGCCAGGCGATGAACGCCTTCGCGTCCGTCATCTGCGTGGTCTCGCTGAGCGCCTGGGCCAGCGGGCGCAGGTCGGCGATCGGCGTTTGCGTGCCGTTGTCGGCCGTCGGCGCCTTCTTCACGCGATAGAACGGATTGACCACCAGCACCGAGTAGCCCGCCTGCGCGAGGCGCTTCCCCATCTGCCGGAACGCCGGGCGCAGGCCGAAGATGTCGGGCCAGACGAGCACGCCGGCCGCCACGCCGCTCGACGGATGCACGAAATACGCGTCCGCCTGCCCGTCCGGCGTCGTCACGGTGACGTCGCCCTCGGCCACATCCGCAGCGTCGGCTGCCACAGGCAGCGCCATCGCCACGCCGGCCGCGACGATGACCCCGAACTGGCGGCGCGTCACCTGGCCAAGCGCTTCGAACTGCTTCCGGTCGTCCTCGAAGTGATCCTGATCGCACATTTCTCGTTCCTCCTGACGTCCGATTCGACGCTACGCTATTCCGTCAGCACCTTGTCGCACCACTGCACGAGCCCGACGAAAATCGCCGGGGTCGCCAACGTCGCGTTCTTCCCCTCGAGATCCGATTCGAGGACCCCACGGGCCCTCGCGCACGCCCCTCAAACGTGGATCGGAATCTTCCTTGCGACCACCTTCGCGAGCGCCTCCGAGAGCGGCGGCCACCCGACGGGCACCACGGCGTTGCCCACTACTGTCCGCATGAGCGTCACGGCTTCGCCGAGCAGGAAGATCCGCACGTCGTGGCCGGCGTCGGCCATTGCGTTGGCGTGGTGGAACGGAAATGACGCCTGCGTCGGATCGCCGGATCCCCAGGCGCTCTTGATGAGCAGCCGCATCTTCGGCGCTGACTGAACACGCGCGGCCGCCGCGGCGACGGTTGCGGCGGGCAGCCCCAGCAGCAACGAGAGGAATCTGCGTCGCACCTGCACCTCCCGCGATCGAAACAAACCGAGGCATTCTACTCCTGCCGATGTAAGCTCCGCTCTCCGGAGCCCAACCGATGCTGAGGCGAACCACTCGCACCACTCTCGCTGCCTGTTGCCTTGCGCTCGCGTCCGGCCACGTGCTGGCCCGAAAGCCGGCCACCGATCCGCTCGTGGAAGGGTTTCGCAATCCGCCCAACGCCGCGCGTCCACGCGTCTGGTGGCACTGGATGGACGGCAACATCACGAAGGAAGGCATCAAGCTCGACCTCGAGTGGCTGCACCGCGTCGGGATCGGCGGTGTCACGCTCTTCGACGCCGCGCTCGGCGGCAAGCAGGTCGTCGACAAGCGCCTCGTCTACATGACGCCGGACTGGCAGGACGCCATCCGCTACGCCGTGCAGACGGCCGACAGCCTGGGCCTCGACGTGACCATCGCGACCTCAGCTGGCTGGAGCGAGACGGGCGGGCCGTGGGTGAAGCCCGCGGACGCAATGAAGAAGCTGGTGTGGAGCGAGACCATCGTCCAGGGCGGTACGCCACTGACCGCTCCGCTCGCACACCCGCCGACGGCCAACGGGCCGTTCCAGCAGGTGGCCTTGCCCGGGGATCCATTCACCGGGCACGAGCCGATGAAAGAGACGTTCTACGCGGACGCTAAGGTGATCGCGTACCGGCTGCCGGACGTCGAGTCAGAAACGAAGCCGGAGAAAGTGTCGATAGCGACGGGGCCAATCGACGGCGCGAGCCTCGCTGACGGCGTCATCGCGGAGACGGTGAAGCTTCCGGCATTGTCGGCCGACTCGCAGTCGTGGGTTCGATTCGACTACGCGCAGCCCGTCACCGTCCGCGGCGTCACCGTGGCCCTCGCGGCCCGGCCCCGCGGCTTCCTCGACACCACACCACAGGCGCATCTCGACGCCAGCGACGACGGGACCGCCTTCAGGACAGTGGGCCCGGTCACCGCGGGCGCCTTCAATCAGAACACCACGGCTGTCGGGCCTGTCACCGCGCGCTTCTTCCGCGTGGTGTTCGAGCCGCCGATTCCGACGGGCCCCCTGCCCGCGCTTTCCGGCGTCGCGCCTGGCGCCGCCTTCCCCGGGCCGCCGCCTGGTGGATCTGGTGCCGGCCCCGGCGGCTTTCCGGTTTCCGAGCTGGTCCTGCACACCGAGCCCGTCGTCAACCGTTTCGAAGAGAAGGCGGGCTTCGCGACAGTCGCCGACTACTACGCGGTGGCGACTCCCGAGATTGACCGGTCGCTCGTTGCTCGACCAGGTGACGTCGTCGATCTCACGTCGAAGATGCGATCCGACGGCACGCTCGACTGGACACCACCGTCGGGACGCTGGCGTGTCATCCGGCTCGGGTACTCCCTGACGGGCCACCAGAACGGGCCGGCGCCAGTCGAGGGATCGGGTTTCGAGGTGGACAAGCTGAGTCGCGATCGCGTCCGCGACTACATGAACACCTTCCTGTCGATGTATCAGAAACTGCTGGGCCCGACCCTCTTCGGCGCGCGAGGTGTGTCGGCGACTCTGAGCGACAGCATCGAGGCGGGTGCGCAGAACTGGACCGACGACATCCTCGACCAGTTCACGAAGCGGCGTGCCTACGACCCGACGCCGTACCTGCCGGCGCTCACGGGCCGCATCGTGGGCAGTGCGGAGGCGAGCGACAAGTTCCTGTGGGACTTTCGTCGCACCATCGCGGAGCTGATCGCCGAGAGCCACTACAAGCAGGTGACCGAGAGCGTCCACGAGCGCGGGCTCAAGACATATGGCGAAGCGCTCGAGGACCATCGCCCCTCGCTCGGGGACGACATGGCGATGCGCCGCTACGCTGATATCCCGATGGGCGCCATGTGGACGATGCGGAAGGACGCGCCGCCGGCGGCGACCTACGCGACCGACCTGCGCGGCGCCGCGTCGGTGGCACATGTCTACGGGCGGAGGATGGTGGCCGCCGAGTCGATGACGTCCGCGCTGGCGCTCTGGGACTTCGCTCCGCGCGACCTGCAGCGCGTCGCGGATGCCGAGTTCGCCCTCGGCGTGAACCGCATCGTCATCCACAGCAGCGTGCACCAGCCGCTCGTCGGCAAGGTGCCCGGGCTCACGCTGTTCATCTTCGGCCAGACGTTCAACCGCAACGAGACATGGGCCGGGCAGGCGAGGCCGTGGGTGGACTACCTGGCCCGGAACGCCTACATGCTCCAGCAGGGCCGATTCCAGGCCGACGTGGCGTACTTCTACGGCGAGGAGTCGCCGCTGACAGGGCTCTACGGCGAAACGGTTGTCGCCGACGCACCCGAGCACTACGGGTACGACTTCGTCAACGCCGACATCGTCCTGGACCTGCTCAGCGTCGAGGACGGCTGGCTGACGACGCCGAGCGGCATGCGGTACCGCGCGCTGCAGCTTGGCGGGAGCTCGTCGAGGATGACGCTGCCCGTGCTGAGGAAGATCGCGGCACTGGTGGATGCCGGCGCCATCGTCGTCGGCGCACGGCCAACGGGGTCACCGAGCCTGTCGGACGATCCGCAGGAGTTCGCGCGGATGGCCGATCGCGTCTGGGGCTCCGGCAAGGTCACGGCACAGCCGATTGAAAGAGCCCTCAGCTCGGTGGGCCTCGGCCCTGACTTCGAGGTGGTTGGCGTGACGAACCCGCCCGTGATGGTGCTGCACCGCCACCTGGCTGACGGCGAGGTGTACTTCCTCAGCAACCGCAAGGGCCGGCCGTTCAGCGGGGACGTCGCGTTCCGCGTCACCGGCCGAGAGGCGGAATCGTGGGACGCCGACACCGGTTCCCGGCATCCACTGAGCTACCGCATCGATGGCTCGCGCACGATCGTGCCGGTTTCGCTCGAGGCGAACGGGTCGGCGTTGATCGTGTTCCGGAAGAAGACCGCGTCCACGCAACGGATGATCGCCGCGCCCACCGAGACCCGGTTGGCGGCAATCGACGGACCCTGGACGGTGACGTTCCAGGCGGATCGCGGCGCGCCCGCGACCCACGACATCAGCGGTCCCGGATCGTGGACCGAGAGCAAGCTCGCCGGCGTGAAGTACTTCTCGGGCACGGCCAGCTACAAGACGACGTGGAGCTGGACGCCGTCGGGAGCCGGCCGCGTCATCCTCGACCTTGGCGAATTCCACGAGCTGGCCGACGTCCTGGTCAACGGCAGGGTAGTGAAGACCGTGTGGAAGCCGCCGTCCAGGGTTGACGTGACCAGCGAGATGAAGCCGGGAGCAAACGCGGTGGAGATCCGGGTGACGAACCTCTGGGTCAACAGGCTGATTGGCGATGTCCAGCCGGGCGCGGAGAAGGTAACGTTCACGGTCTCCGCGCCCTACGACGCAAACGCGCCGCTGCGCCCGTCCGGGCTGATCGGTCCGGTGCGGGTCCTCCGGCAGCACTGACACCCGTGGCACAGGACTTCAGTCCTGTGCATCACGTGCAGGAACAGAGCAGTACGCAGTCACTGATGAACCGACACTGATGAACAGAACTAAAGTTCTGTTCCACAAGTGTCCCCTCTCAGCGCGCTGTCGCGAGCTTCGGCCTGGGCGCGAAGAGCGCGCGCACGATCCGGTCGAGGCCCGCGAACTGGCCGCTGCCGGTCGTCAGGATGACGAGCAGCGCGCCGATTTCGACGAGGTTCTTGTTCACGATGAGGTAACTGCCCTCGGTCGGGATCGAGTAGAAGTAGCCGACAAACGGCGGGTTGCACAGGTAGAAGAGCAGCACGAACCCGATCCCGGCCAGGCTCGCGAGCCGCGTGAACAGGCCGAGGATCAGCAGCACGCCGACGATCGTCAGCCCCCAGCTGGTGATCAGGTTCACGTTGTCGAGCAGGTTCGGCTGCGCGGCGATCGACTTGAACATGGCGGAGAACGGCCCGCGCGACGCCTTCAGGTATCCGGCGGCCGACCACGCGGGTGCGCTCAGCTTCGCGATGCCCTCATACAGGAAGTGCCATCCCACGAAGACGCGCATCAGTGTGATCGCGATCATTGGCCAACGCATGGTTAAACCTTGAAGTCTTCCGGCTTGAACGACAGCGGCGCCCGCGCTTCGACGGCCTCGTTGACCTTGAGCACGGCGACGGCCGTCATGTATGCCTCTTCGGCCGGGCAGTTGAGTGTTGCCTTGCCGCGCACCGCGTCGAAGAAGTTCTGCAGGTGCGGCTGGTGATACGGATCGCGGAGCGTCACCGGCAGCATGTGCTGATCCGGTGAGACCGACTCGCGCACGTCCGCAATGGCGCCTTCGCTCTTCGGCTTCGTCTCCTGCTCCTTCGGCGCCGTGACGTAGCCCTTCTGCACCCACTCGTCCCACGCGGGCGCATTCGGATCGCGATAGAGCGTGCCCGGGTAGTTCATCTCCGATTCCGACATGAGCAGCGTGCCCTGGTCGCCCATGAAATTCTCGAAGTAGCCCTGGCTGCCGTTGGTCGTCTGCGTCTGGTAATAGGCTTTCGCGGCGCCGTGGGGGGTGTCGTAGTCGTAGACCACCATCACCGTGTCGTACCACTCGTGCGTCGCGGGATCGTGATAGAGGTTGCCGCCGCTCGCCATCACGTGCGAGGGGTTCGCGCCGAGGAACCAGCTGTAGATGTCGATCTGGTGCGAGCCCAGATCGACGATCGGCCCGCCGCCCTTGCCCTTGTACCAGCGCCAGTTGCGGAACTGGTGCATGTCCTTGAAGCCGAACTGCGTGAGCCGGGCCTGCGGGATGGCGTAGCGATCGGGGGCGCCGAGATCCGGCGTCAGCGCGCGGTTCCACTGGCCGCTGACGGTGACGATGCGGCCGAGCAGCTTCGCCTCCGTGATCAGCTTGTCGTAGCAGTGCAGGTAGCGGGGATTGGATCGGCGCTGGTGGCCGATCTGCAGGAGCTTGCCCGTCTCGCGCTGGGCGAGCACCATGCTGCGCGCGCCATCGAGCGTGTTGGACATCTCCTTCTCGCAGTACACGTGCTTGCCTGCCTTGAGGCAGTCGATCGCGTGCTGCGCATGCCAGAAGTCGGGCGTCGCGATGATCACCGCGTCGAGCTCTTTCTCCTTGTCGAGCATCTCGCGGTAGTCTTCGTACGGATTCACATCGTGCTTGAATTTCCTGAAGGTGTTGACGACCCGCTTCTGGTTGTACTCCTCCCAGATGTCGCACACGGCCCGGAACCGCAGCCCGGGGATCCGGAGCATCGAGTCGGTCAGCACCTGCCCCTGCGCGCCCGCGCCGAGCAGCGCCACGTTGATGACCTGCAGGTCTTTCGGCGCCGCGGGCGGAGCGGCGGCTTCCTCCGCCTTGGTCTGCTGATACTTCCGCTGCGTCTGCCACGCGTACCCGAACAGGCCGAGCGCGGGGACGGTGGACAGCCCCTTCAGCACGTCACGCCGATCGATCTTTCGTGGCGCGTCGGCGCTCTTTTTTGCGCCCTGCTCGTCTTCACCTGCCATCAGACTCTCCTTCCCCGACTCTCCAGTTTATACCTGCTCGCCGGTCAGGAGGCGCCCGATCCGCCGAAGTGCCCCACGGCGCGCTCGTCATCGTCGGGCAGCAGCCACGCCTCGACGCCTGGCGTGCGCGCGCACAGCTCGTCGATTTCCTCCACGCTCATCATCATGAATGCCGTCGTCAGCGCGTCGGCCACAGCGGCGGCCGCTAGGCGTGGCCCCTCGCCCTGCTCGCCCGGTCCGCCCCGCTCGCCCTGCTCGCCCTTCCTCGGCCGCGGCACAGCCACCCACGACGCCAGCCGCCCGCGTACCGGTTCGCCGCTGCGCGGATCGACGATGTGATCCTTCTTGCGGACGCCTGACGCTCCGAGCGCGGTCTGACTGACCGAGAGCCGCGCCAGCACGCGCGACGAGTCGCGCGGATCGCTCAACGTCAACGGCCAGCCGCCGATGCCGGCCGGAGGCTCCAGCGCAAGCAGCGAGCTGAAGCCTCCGTGCACGAGCGATCGCTCGAGGTCCCAATCCTCGAGCAGTTCCGCCACCAGATCCACGGCGTAGCCCTTGCCGATGCCGCCGAGATCGATCTGCACGCCGCTCGTGCTCGCGCGCACGACGAGCTCGTCTGGATCGATCTCGAGGGATGGCAGTCCGGTGCCGATCGAGACGTCGAAGACGCCGCCGGTCAGCTCGAACATGTGCCGCGCGATCACCAGGCATTCGAGTGTCGTCGGGGTGACGCGCGTGTGCGCGCCGGCGGCGAGCTGATTGATGCGGGTGATGTCGCTGTTTGGCTGGAACCGGCTCAGCTCGCGCTCGAGACGGTCCACCAGATCGAAAGCCGCCTGCGCGGCCTGTGCTGCGTATTGCTCGTCCGGGTGGACGGCGTAGACCTCGTACACCGTCGCCATCGCCTCGTGCGAGAAGCGCCGGATGTCGTGCTGTGAGGGCGGACTGTCGACCGCAAGGCCGCCGGGTGGAAACGGAGTCGGGATAGGTTTCAATTCTTGCACCCGCTCGTGGCTGTCCTGTGCAGAAATTGAAACGTATCCCGACCCCGGTTTCTTACGTCAGCGACCACCCCTCACGGTAGTGGTGCTGGACGAACTGGTTGGCTTCCGCCACGTTGGTGACCTGCGCGCTCGCGCCGTCCCACATCAGGCGCTGGCCGGGGAAACGCAGCGCCACGTTGCCGAGCAACACCACCTCGGTGAACGGCCCGGCGTAGTCGAAGTTCGACGTGGCCTGGCCGTGCGTGCGGATCGCGTCGAGCCAGTTCTTCTCGTGGCCCTGCGCGCCATCGGGAACGCGGGGCAGCGTCTTCGGCGGCCGCGTGAAGGCGGCCATCGCGGTCTCGGGAATGAGGCGCGGGCCCTCCGAGTAGGTCTCGCACATCATCTTGCCCTTGTCGCCGACGAAGATCGTGCCCGACTCGGGCAGCTTCCGCTCCGGCTCGAGCTCGTCCGGCCGCTCGGGCAGGATGCCGCCGTCATACCAGTGCAGCTTGACCGGCGGCATCTCGCCGCGAGCGGGGAACGAGACGTGGATGACAGAGGCCGGCGGATAGCTGTCGCTGTAGTCGACGCGCTTGCTGGCCTGCCACCCGGTGGCGCCAGGGACCTGAATGACGTTGAACGCTTCCGTCGCGATGATGCTCGACGGCGTGCCGAGCTTCAGGATGGTGCACGCCGCATCCATCACGTGACACGCCATGTCGCCCATGGCGCCGGCGCCGAAGTCCTGCCACGCGCGCCAGCTGAACGGGTGGTACGCCGGGTTGTAGGGCCGCATCGGCGATGGGCCGATCCACAGATCCCAGTCCAGCCCCTCGGGAACCGGCGGCGTGTCGGTCGGACGCGGGTAGCCCTGCGGCCATATCGGGCGGTTCGTCCAGCAATGGACCTCGCGAATGGGACCGATCGCCCCGGCGGCCACCCATTCCTGCATGAGCCGAAGTCCTTCGCCCGAGTGGCCCTGGTTGCCCATCTGCGAGACGACCTTGTACTTCCGCGCGGCCTCGGTCAGCGCCCGCGCCTCGCTGATCGTCCGCGTCAGCGGCTTCTGCACGTAGACGTGCTTGCCGTGCTGCATCGCGGCCATCGCCACGACCGCGTGGTTGTGATCGGGCGTCGCGACGACGACGGCATCGATGTCCTTCTGCGCTTCGAACATCTTCCGGAAGTCCTGATGCATCGCGGCTTTCGGAAACTTCTCGGGGATGCCGTTCCTCACCAGCGCCGCCTTGGCGGCCTCGCTGGTGTCGCAGTCGCACAGCGCGACGATGTTGTCGCTCTTGGCCACAGCCGTGAGGTTCGACGTGCCCATGCCGTGGATGTAGCCGACGACGGCGACGTTGACCGTGTCGCTGGGCGCCTGGAAGCCCCTGCCGAGCACGTGGCGCGGCACGATCGTCAACCCGGCCGCCGTGGCGGCGGTGCCCATGAACTTCCTGCGCGATATCGATGAGGAGGGCTGCTTCTCGTTGGTCATCGTCTGATCTCCGGTTGCTTCGTGCCCGTCAAGGCTGCTGAAACGCGGCCCGCACCGCCGAGGCTGTGCCGTCGGGGGGACGGCCGGCCACACGGTCGCGCCAAATGTATACGAGGTCGACCATCGCGCGGGCAAAGTCGTACCAGCGCAGCTTCGAGCCCGGCATGTCGTGCCAGGCCGGCAGGACCAACTCGTAGAGCCGATCGCGGCGGGCCGGTTCACCGGGGGCGACCGGGAGCCGCAGGTAGCGCGCTATCAGCTCGACGTCGAAGATCCACGGGCTGCGGAACGGCGCCGCGAACAGCGCGGCCGTGGCCGCATTCGCCCTGAGAATCTTAGCGCCACACTGGGTGTCGTACACGGGAAGGTCGAGGGCGTGCGACACGGCGGTGGCGAAAATCCGCCCGAAGTAGTGGCGTGTGGCCTTTCGCCTGACGTCGCGGCCCATGAGCATCACGCGCGAGCCCAGGACGAACTCGACCTCCGGGCGCAGGCGGAGAACGGCGAGGAAGTCGTCGATCGCGCGGAGCGGGGTGGAGAGGTCCGCGTCGAAGAACCCGACGAGCGCCGCGCGATGCTCGAGCCCGGCGAGGATGCCCGCGCGCACGGCTTCGGCCTTGCCGCGGCGCGGGGAGTGACGAACGACGGTGATCGCAGCAGGCGCGGCCAGCCTCATCGCGTCGACTACCTCACCCGTCCCATCCACGCTCCCATCGTCCACCATCACGAGGTGGACTCCCGGGTGCGTCGAGAGGAACCGAATGAAGGCCTCCGGCCGGAGGCGCGCCACCTCGTTGTAGCAGGGAACGACCAGGGCCAGTTCGGGGGCCGTCACGGGGCGCTCGGTGCTCGACACAGTAGCGCAGGACTGAAGTCCTGCGCCACACCGTGACCCGCCAGGAACCGATCCCAGAGTCCGCGCTCCACGTAGAGCGTCAGCACCACCTCGGGCCTGAGGCCGTAGAACTCCGACACGTAGCGGTCGCCGAGCGCGGCATCGAGCGCGGGGGCGAACTCCATGGACGAGACGATGACCGGCGCCTGAAGCGCCAGCGGATCATCGGTCCTGGTCCAGTAACCGACGATCGGCATCGTCCTCAGATACCACGGCAGAGGCCACTGTTCGTAGGGTTGCGCGATTACGGACACCTGCATGTTCGTCTTGTCGGGGTGGAGCGCCGCAAGCGCGCGGATCCGCGCTGCCATGCGGACGGCGTCGGGCACGGTCTGCGCGTAGACGTACGGATTCCGCGGATCGGCGGCGTAGGTCACCGACGCGCGCCAGGCCTGCCGTCCCAGTTGCGCTGATGCCAGAACGAAAACCAACGCGACGGCGATGCGCCAGATACGCGACGAGCTGACGTGGACCAGCCAGGAGAGTCCCACGCCCGCGAGCACGATCGCGACGACGTAGAAGGGCAGCACGTTCCAGGGCGTCTTGTATGGAAGCGCGGAGAAGATCGTCGTGGTGATCACGACGTCACACGCGAGGTAGCGCGTCCAGAAGCCGACACCTTTCGTCCACGCCGTCAGCGCGCCAACAGCCGCGAGCACCATGATCAGGCCTTCGCTCCACCTCACCCCGCCAGACGCTGAATACGTGAGCAGCGCCAGGTAGTAGTGCCACGGGTGACCGTGACTCGCGGGTTGCGTGCCTCGATCGAAGTACGTGCCCGCGCCGAGCAGCGGCTGCAGCACGCCCGCCGGGTTCGTCAGAAACGACGAATAGAACAGCGCGACGATGGCTGCGGCCGACACGGCGGCCAGCAACATGCCGTGGCGGCGGGGCTTCAGCCCCGCATGACCCTCCCGCCGCCCCGATCCGAGCCACCACGTGATCGCCGCCGCGGCGAGCGTCGCCGGCAGCACGATAATCGACGTTTCCTTCGTGGCGATGGCAAGGCCGGCCGCGACGCCGGCCGCAATCGACCATGTAAGCCCGCTGCCGGTCATCACGCGCCCGACGGCGATCACAAACCACAGCGTGAAGCAGGCGAACAGCGACTCCTGGATGAACATCCTGGAGTAGAAGACCATCGCGGGCGAGAGCGCCAGCAGCAGCGCAGAGGAAGCGACCGCCGTCCGACCGATGCCGGCAGTCATCAACGGCAGCAGCAGGATCGTGACGACGCCGAACGTGGCGGTCACGCCGCGCAGCGTCTGTTCATCCAGCGCGGCGAGCGTGTGCTGCCCGCGGAGCCAGGCCGCGGGCAGCGTGAGGTAGTAGAGCGTGGGACCGTGATGATCGTGGAAGTCGTACTGGTACTTGCCTGTTTCGAGCAGCGCGCCGAACTTGACCGCCTGGTTGGCCTCGTCGTGGTGCATCGGCCGCGCGTCCAGGCGGCCGAAGCGCAGGAACAGGCCGACCGCCAGCGCAATCGCCACGACGGCGCCGGCCCACCCGCGCGTCATTTTGCCAGGCCGTAGACCTCGACTTCGACGTAGTGGTTCAGGTCGTTCGTCGTGTTGCCGTTCGAGGAGAGCCGGACGTAGCGGCCCTTCGCGCCCTTCGGGTCGATCAGTTTGCCCTCGGCGACCTCGATGTACTCCTTCTCCTTGCCGGCGCCCAGCTTCGACGTGTTGTCGTGGTCGTTGTTGAAGATCGTCGTGACGCCCGTCTTGAACTTCGGATCGTCGGAGACCTGCACGATGACGTCGCGGTAGACGCGCGCCTGGCTGTGATAGTGCCAGGCGAGGATGGCGTAGAGCGGATGCGACGCGCCGAGGTCGATCTGCACCCACTGCGGGCCCGGCCCGAGCTCGATGAAGTAGCCGTCACCGCCCGACTTCTCGCCGTCGGTCACCATGTCGAGCTCGCCGATGACCGGCTGCATGTCGCTCGATGTGACCGGTTTTTTCAGCGACAGCAGAACGGTGCCCTTGGGCACGAAGAACGGCGGACGCGACTTGCCGGTGACAGTTTCGAGATTCGCGCTCTTGAGGTTCGTCGGCGTGCCGATGAACATGGGCTTCGGGAGCTTCAGCTTCAGCTCTTCCTTGGTGGGGTCGGGCTGTGCCGCCAGCGGCGCCAGGGCAAAGAGGGTCAGCAGCGAAGCAGTCAGGATGCGTCTGGTCATTCAGATCCTTGGGAAAAGGCCAATGACTCAATCCTACAATATCCACCTCGGCGATGATGCCCGGCAGCGAGCGACGGGACGAGCACCAATTGATGACATTCGGGGCACTCTCGTGCGATCGCTGAACCCTCTGATTGCGGCACTCGCGCTGGTCGGGTGCCTGACCCCGTGGGCGGTCCCTGCGGCGGGCTCGAACCGGGGGCTCGCCTCGGCATCGCCGACGACTCCTTTCACACGGTTGTACGTCTTCGGCGACAGCTACTCGGACATCGGCGCAGGCTACGTCGACGGCAACGGCCCGACGGCGGCCGCGTATCTGGGCTGGCTCATGGGTCTGCAGATCACGTCGAGCAAGGCGCCCGATGCTGCGGGCAAGAGCCTCGTCTTCGCGGTGAGCGGCGCCGGCACGGGAGAAGGCGAGGGCCATCGCGTGAAGGAGGCGCTGCTCGGCTACGGGATGCTGAACCAGGTCCGGGACTTCGCGAGCCGCGTCAAGGCAGGCGACATCCGGTTCGATCCGCAGACAACGCTGTTCTTCATCGCCGGTGGGTTGAACGACGGCCGCCTTCAGACGCAGCAGACGATCGCCAACCTGCGCCGCCTGATCGAGACGATTCGCGGCCTCGGCGGCCGCCACGTGACCCTCGCTCAACTGCCGACGAAGATCCCGCAGTTCGCCGCGGTCTCACTCCGGCTCGATCCCGCGCTGCAGGCGTTCGTGGGTGGCGAGGGGCGATCGCTCGGCGTCGATCTCTGGATGAACCACTGGGGGCGGGACTTCGACGACGTGATGGAGCACCCGACGGCGTACGGCATCGCGAACACGACGGACGCGTGCGCGGGCCGGGCGCTGTTCGATCAGGACCCGACGCCGGCCGGCGATCCCGCCACGTTCTTCTTCTACCACGAGGGTCATCCCTCGACGGCCGTGCACCGGATCGTGGGAAGGAAGCTGTTCGAGGAGATCAAGGCGCACCAGTAACGGTTCGCTACGGAGAGCAGACACTCAACACGCCGGCGACGAGTGACCCTTCACCGCTTGCAGCTGATGGAGATGCCGGATCGGCTGGTGCGGTCGATGGTGGTCTCGTAGCCAGGCCGGGCGCGGACGTAGTCGAGGAACGACGCGATGCCGGCGAACGGATCGAGGACGTTGTGGGCGGTGAAGCAGCCGCCGCCGGTCAGCTTCTGATCGACGTCCTTGAAGTACTGCGTGTACCAATCCTTGTCGGCGTCGGAGAACACGAAGTCCCACGGACCGGGCAGTTGACGGACCAGATCGTGCGCGTCGCCGAGGCGGGCATCGACGAAGGCATCGATCCCCGCCTCCCGGAAGTGCGCCACCGCCTGGCGGTGCCGGTCCGGGTCGATCTCGATCGTCGTCAGCTTTCCTCCGGTCTTGCTCATTGCCCAGGCGATCCACGTGCCCGAGTGGCCTGTTGACGTGCCGATCTCGAGTCCGCGCGTGAAGCGTTTCCGGACGACGAGATCGTGCAGGACCTGGCCGTCCTCGTACGGCACGTTGAGGTCGTGCCAGGAGTCGCGCGAGCGCTCGAGGAAGGCGCGGACGCGCGCATCCCGATCCGCGTTCGATCCGTGCGACTGCCCTGGTGTCTGCGTCGACAGCAGCACGAGGGAGACGGCGATGCACGACGGGGCGATGGCGAAGAGCGACATGGCGGTCAGCGATTGAACGGATACTCCTGCACCCAGTGAAACCCGCGCCCCAGCAGCAGAAGCTTCTTCTCGTCGAAGCGGTGGAGCTGCATGCGGACTTTGCGTCCGTTCACCTCGCCGTCGAGGATCAGTTGTGAGGGGGTGGAACGCTCGAACGTGAGCCTCGACTTGCGCGATTCATCGTCCGCCCTGCTGAGCGTCAGGGTCCGTTTGCCGGCATCGAGGGTCGACCCGTAATACGACAAGGTGTTGTCCATGCTCTGGACGCCCGCGAATGCCGGGGAGTCGAAGACGACCCGGCGCCAGCGATCGCGATCGCTCGTGAGCGGCGGCCGGACCTGACCGTCGATCGACATGTCCTCGACGTCCCAGATTCCGTAGAGTGGCGACCTTGGCGAGCCGGTGCTCCATTCGAACCATGCCGTCCGGGCGTTCCACAGGCTCAAGCCAGCCAGGTAGGCCCCGAACACGAGTTGCCCGATCAGGAGGACGCGCTGTGCGCGCCGACCGTACACGAGCGGAGGCTCCGACGCCGGACCCACTCCGCGGTTCAGCACCAGGACACGCGCGAGCCGTGACGCATCCGGCGCCAGCAGGACGAGCGTCATCAGAATCAGGTGAAACGAGAACAGCTTCACCGGGACGTCGTAGGCCATGTTCAGGACGAAGACGTGCAGCGTCGCGGCCAGACACATCAGCGCGCCAAGCGTCGCGAGCGACGGGATGAAGAGCAGGATGCCGGCCATCATCTCGATGCTGCCGGCAAACCGTTCGTACGGCGCCGAGGCGCCGATGGATGACCACAACACGCCCATCGGAGAAGAGTCTCCGAACGGTTCGATGAGGCGAATCAGGCTCGGGGCCGGCATCTGCGCGGGGATGATCTTGATGGCCCCGTAATTCGCCAGCGTCCCGCCGAGCGCGAAGCGAAGGAACAGCCGGAACCACTTGTGGAGACTTTCGTAGTGCGGCCGCTTTCGGTCGACGACCGACCAGGCAATGGTGCCGGCCACCGCCAGCATCAACAGGCACCAGGCTTCCACCCAGTCGAACGTCTTGTCGCCGCTGCCGCTCCCCGTGATCACGAGCGGGGCGGTCACGCCGAACACGTGCGCGGCGGTCCAGGAGACAACGTTCCGCATCGGCGCCAGGGCACCGATCTCCGGAACGTCGATGACCGGCACCATGATCAGCGACCCCAGCATCTGGGTGAAGGTGATGTACAGCCCGAAGTAGAGGAAAGAGAAACGGAACGCGATGCGTGCCGGGAGGCTCCACCTGGGGCTCGGCGCGACACTCGCGGCGTCTGCCAGCGTCGGCGCGATCTCGACGGTCGCCGGGAGGACGTCTAAAGGACCAGACATCGATGGTGCTCGCGCTGACATCAGCGGCAGCGCGAGCACTGGCTAGTTGGCGGGCATCTTACCCCGGTTCAGAGCAGGAACGTCAGCACACCGGTGACGAGCAGCGCGGCTGCCCACAGGACGTCGAGATTCAGCCACGC
>Ga0207701_10000481_pt1 | contig 41084 bp, 42 predicted proteins | sample KBSSwiSSwithPhiX_FD_184294 | JGI IMG/M metagenome (GOLD analysis project Ga0207701, IMG submission 184294) | Switchgrass rhizosphere bulk soil microbial communities from Kellogg Biological Station, Michigan, USA, with PhiX - S5 (SPAdes) (version 2) | ecosystem: Environmental > Terrestrial >... | reverse complement strand
TGTGCTCGAGATCGGGACGGGTTCAGGCTATCAGGCCGCGGTGCTCGCTGAGCTGGCTCATCAGGTTTACACCATCGAAATCGTCGCCCCGCTCGCGCAACGAGCACGCGAAACGCTCGCCAGCTTGGGATACCGCAACATTCACGTGCGCACCGGCAACGGCTACCTCGGTTGGGAGGAACACGCACCCTATGACCGCATCATGGTGACGGCGGCGCCCGAAGAAGTGCCGCCCGCGCTCGTGCAGCAGCTCAAGATCGGCGGCCTGATGACAATCCCCGTAGGGCGGTTTTTTCAGGAGTTAAAGATCCTGCGCCGGATGCCGGGCGGAATGGAAACGCTTCGCACGCTGCCGGTTCGCTTCGTGCCAATGACAGGAGATCCGAGTCAGGATGCGAAATAGCGCAAACGTTGTTACCGGCACCGTCTATTCACATTGGAACACTTGTACATTCAGCTCAGAACAAAGCAGCGGGCACGAGAATTCCCAATTTTCGTAGCGCGTCCATGTGAATTTTTGCTAAGACCAAAAACCGGGCAAAAAACGAATCCCTTCACGTCTCAGAGACGAATCCCGTAAATCCACGCGAAAAAACCGCCTCCAGGCTATTCATCGCTAGCGACGTATCGCTGTTGGTGACGTTCAATCATGCGATAGCAACCTATGCAGCGACCTAATCACTTGACCCGCAGGGAATCATCGACAGCAACCGGTGGCTGATAGGTTTGCTCGGCATCGGTCAACGTGCATTTCGAACGTTCGGGGAAACTAACACGACGCGACTTGCGCAGCGGCTTTGCCGGTACTATACGTCCAAATTGTGCCGACTAAGTTATTTCAAAGTCTGCACTTCGTGTCGCTTCTGCCAATGGTGACGATGATTTTTCTGGCTGGGGGTACGACTGCATACAGTAAGGGCGGCAGCGGTCATGGTGGTCACTCTGGCGGACACACAGGAGGCCACACCAATCACTCTGAAGGCCACGCAGGAAGCAGCCCGGCTCACTCTGCGCACCACGGCGAACATAGCGAACACCATGAAGGCCACATTGGCGATCATGGTCACTTCCGGCATTTTCACGGTATCCAGCAGATCGTTCATCACGGGTTCGGAGGGGGATCATACTGCTTGACCGACTCTTTTTATTACGATGAAACCGGTGTGCGTCACTGTTGCAATACGTCGGGCCGGCCATGCTTTCCTTTAAGGGCGAGCCAAAAAGAGTAACCAAATAGTCTGCGCCCAGTCCCATATTCTTCCAGGTTGGCTGGTCTCGAAGCGCCGCTTATCATTGCGATAACATTATTTCTCCGCGAATGACTGAAAGCGCGAGTAGGCAGCTTTTCGTTCGATGGTTGGTCCGCGATTGGGTGGATTATTAGTTTCTTGTGCAGCGGTATTTGCAATCTCGCGCATCGTATTCATCAATTCCCGATCATGTTTTATGAGTGAAGATATTTTTACGTTTGCCCCGGCATCGAGTTCACGAAGTGCACCTTCTCGCGGCGCTTGATCAAATTTTTCGTAGGCGGCATCAAAGGCCTTAAGCACGGTAATATCGTGGCGATACATGCGGTAAAAAAACAAAACCGCTCGCCAACACGACAATCACAAGCACGAGGTGCCATTTCATCTTCAAAGGGACCATGTGAAAATCTCCTGTCCTCCTAGCACGGAGATACTGCCACAGCACTGAAAACCTACATCTGACAGATCGAATCCCCGCAATCCAACGGCAAAATACCGCTTTATCCGCTATGTTTGAGAGAGAACTGGCAGGCATACGCGGCAGATCCGGCCCACCCGGCAATCAGAACGCGTTCAGACACGGTTTAGCTGGCATTGCCCAGCGCCGTGCTGACGGTGTTCTCAATCCCCAAGAAAAGTCAATCCGAGAAGAAATCCTGTCGGGCTTATCGGCCGACAAAGGCGGAGCTGCGCAGATCAGCACTGCCATGCGAGTGCTGGCGGAGATCATCGCGAGCGATGTGTCGCTGTTGGTCACATTCAATCATGCAATTGATGGTGTCATTCAGAATAATCCTAAGGCGAGAGCAAATCCCAAGGCGTTAGCGCAACTCGACGGGTTACAAAAGGCCACTTGTAAGCTGTCTATCGTCTAATCTTCAGCGGTTTGGGATGGAAAAAATCGCCAGGATGGAATCTCTCCAGGAAATCATCGCGGACATGACAGAAACCACAGAAACCAACGATACGTGCAGCGCAGATTCTCCACAACCACCGTTGTCGGCGACATCCGATATGTAGCTAGTTTCCAGCTCCGGACCCGCTGATTAAGAGTCAAGGTCAGCGCGGACCAGAACCGAACGTCGACAAGAAAGCCCAACCATTTTGAGACCCGCTTGCTTTTTCTTCGACAATGGAAGTTGTATGTTCTGCCCAGGTTCAGGCACAGAACAAGCACAGCCAACTCAGCCGACGCACAAGAAACATTTGTCTGCGCCTTTTGGTTAAAGGCGCTCAACAAGGAGAGTCGATCATGGTCAAACCAAAGCCCACATCGGCCAACGCCCAATTGACTTCCGCAGAGAAGGCGCAGGCCATCGCGCAGGAAGCCCACATCTAACTGTATCTGCTGATCTTGATGGACCTGACTCCCGCAGACACTATATGGAATCGCGGACTCGCCGGCCGGTCTGGCAGCGTATTTCCTCGATCACGACGCCTGCAGCTACGAGCTGATCTCACGTGTCTTTCAAGGACAAGCCGAGGGCCTCACGCGCGACGACATCCTCGACAACATCACCATTACCTGATTGACGAACACGGCACTTTCTGGCGCTCGTCTCTACTGGGAGAATTGGGGCAAACTCGGGTATTTCAATACCAAAGGCGTCGCGATCCCGATTGCCGTGAGCGTCTTCCCCGACGGACTTTATCCAGCGCCACGGAGTTGGACGGAGCGGGTGTACCCCAGACTGATCCATTACAACCGGCTCCCAAAGGTGGACACTTTGCGGCCTGGGAACAGCTCCAACTGTTCGCAGAAGAAGTTCGCGCGGGCTTCAGATCGCTGCGGTAGGGTTCTTCAAAAAGGAGGCATTATGAAGCTCACAGGAAAAAAGGCTCTTATCACCGGCGGTAACAGTGGCATCGGTCTGGCCACAGCCCGCCTTTTCATTGCTGAAGGCGCACAGGTCGCCATTACCGGTCGCGACCAGAAGACGCTCGATGAAGCGGTGGCAGAACTCGGACCACACGCTCGTGGCTACCGTGCAGACATCACTGTTGCGGAAGACCGCGAGCGGGTCTTTGCAGCCCTGGCCAAAGATTTCGGGAAACTCGACATTGTGTTTGCCAACGCCGGCATCTCCGGCCGGACGCCTACCGGCTCGACCGACGAGGCCATTTTCGAGAAGGTGATCCACACCGACCTTAACGGCGCTTTCTTTACCGTGAATTCAGCGGTGCCTCTACTGAACGACAACAGCAGCATCATCTTTAATGGATCGGTGCACAACTATCTGGGCCAACCGGGTCTGGCCGCATACGCAGCCGCAAAGGGTGGTCTCGTGTCGATGGCGCGAGCGATCGCCGCAGACCTGGCACCGCGCAACATTCGTGTGAATGTCGTCGCACCGGGCGCGATTAAGACTCCTCTTTGGAAGCGCGGACCCCGCGCCGCTATGTCCACAGACGAGTCCGCCACAGAAGCGAAGTTCTTCTCATCTGTAGTTCCGCTGGGCCGTTGGGGTGAGCCGGAAGAACTTGCAAAAGCCGTGCTGTTCCTTGCCTCGGAGGATTCCTCATACGTCAACGCGGTCGAGCTGATGGTGGATGGCGGAGCCACGGGTGCCCCGTTTGGAGCGCCCATTCTTCGCCGCTGACAGCAGAGAATTTTGGGTGCGTATCCGCAAGTCGTATCTCTTTGTTGAGATCGAATCGGAAATGTCCGCTGATACACTATCAGATGTCCCAATCAAGGCAGATCATAGAATAGACGGAACGGCGGTTGCCAATACGCCTTTCACATCAGCACAGATCGCTCTAATGCGATTGTGTTTCATCGTGCATCAGTAAATCCTAACATCCACCGATTCGGGTGGAAATACAGCCAGCTAACCAACACGCCAGAGGTGGGGGTGACACATGGTGACGCATATTTTAGAAAGTCTCTTATGAGAATGATTTAATGGAAAGTTATCAAAAACAGCGTCACCCTCTGTCACCTGTCACCCGGTCGCATGTGCGGGATTGAAACTATTTATAAGGCACCCCATCCGAAGCCTCTTCCCCGACAAGCAAAGAAAACGTTGCGCCAAGAGTCCATCCATGAGGGGCGCTGTAAATTCGACCGTGCCGCTCCAGAGGTCGATCATGTCGATCTGAATCCAAGGATCAACGCATTTCCATTTTGGAGCCTAAAAATAGAAGTTGAACGGCATGCCGTCAGCATAACCGCCGGTTGATGCCATTCGTCGAGCGCGACCGCTCAAACATCGGGTCGCAATCGGCGCTCCGAATTGACGTGGCAATATCGGCGCCAAGACGGACAAACGAAGCGCCGGCACACGACATGAATGCGCACCGCGCCGCTAGCAACGATGAGGAAACTGATGGATAGCAAAATACAAAATAGACTGTCCGGCTTACGTTATGTAACTCTACGCTCTATACGGATGCCCCGGTCATCGCGTGCTCGATCGGTCGAAGCATGCCATCTACTTTAACGATCTATCCCAATCGTCCGGAAAAATCCCGCCTTTTCCAGTTTTTCGACAAACGAATTGTCGAAAAATTCCCTTGAATTGGCCTTCTTGGCCTGGGGGAATTCTTTCTCATTGAGATAACCTAATTCGGCCCGGATCACTTGATCTCGTACAGCGAAACTCGTTTCCCAATGCGGCGCGTACGCGTCATAGGCATCGTCGAGCGTCGTTTGATCGTCAATCTTAACAAACTTGCCGATAGCTTTCGTTGCCATCGCCTTATCCCTTTTCGCTAACACGACTCCCTCGGCCATCGCTTTAAGGAACGCAAGGACGGTATTCGGATTGTTATTGAGGTACTTCTCCGCTGCCTTATAGCCGTTCAACATTCCTGGGATGCGCAGCTCTCCTATGTCTACCAGAAGATTTAGCCCAGCCTCCCGCGCCTTCAGCGTGAGGGGAGCAGATATGGTGCCTGCTGCAGCGGTGCCCGTGAGGATGGCGGTCAATATAGGAGGAACTTGATCGTTGTACACAAATTTAACATCGAAATCTGGAATCAACCCAAATTTCTTGAGCACCTCCCGCGTTGGGATATCGATGGCACCTCGCGGCGTGCTTACGGCCACGGTTTTTCCCTTGAGCTGCTCGATCCTGGTGATTCCTTTTGCGCCCCACATCTGGAATACATAGTACTGCAGGTGTGCGCCGAAATATTTGACGGGAGCCCCGCTCAGCCGAGCGCTGATAATCGATCCATTGACATCAAAGTCAACCTCCTCGGAAAGAAGACCTTTCAACGCCACCGTGATGCCGAAGATCTGCACTTTGGCCTTGAGGCCGTATTTCGTAAAGAGGCTGGCTTCAGAGGCGACAAAAAGAGGAGTGAACGCAGCGCTCGGTGATACGTAGGCAACCGTCACATCAACTTTTTCCGGTTTTCCGCCGATCTCTGCCGCCGCCACAACGAGAGGAAAAGTTAGTAGTAAAATCGAGCCGACGAGAATTCGCTCCTTTCGCCACTTTGGAATAAAAAGGCTTGCAACAAACATTTTTCCTCCAAATGGATTTGGCAATTTTTTACCTGCCGCGAAAACCACCCGAAATGATTACGGTGACCTGCGCGAATGAGAGGCTCGGCAAGCCAAACAAGGCCCCCACGACCAACATGACTTCGACAGCGCCTCGCAGCCGCGTTTGCATGGGTACATGCCCGAACAATCATACAGAAAGTTACCGCTCAATGAGCCATCGGCCTCTCAGGCAGCGTGAAAGTGAACGTTGAACCTTTACCCACTTCACTTTCCACCCAGATCTTCCCTCCATGTAGCTCAACAAACTTCTTTGCCAACGTTAAACCGAGTCCCGTACCCTCGACCTTGTGCCCATAGTCAGAGCCCACTTGACGAAACTCCTCAAAGATTTTCCGCTGGTCCTCGGGAGCAATGCCGACGCCTGTGTCACTGACCGAGATCTCCGCGCCATTATCCGTCTTATTGGCCGTGATGCAGATACGACCTCCCTCTGGGGTGAACTTCACTGCATTGGAGAGAAGATTGAGGAGGATCTGTTTAATCTTACGCTCATCGCCCACATACTCGCCGAGCCGCTCGTCCACGTCTATATCCAACGTGATCCCGTGCTTCACTGCCCGCTCGCGCACAAAGGTCCGTGCGTTGTCGATGGCCAACGGTAGATCAAACGGAGCTAGCTCCAATTCCATGCGGCCGGCTTCGACCTTTGAGAGATCGAGAATCTCGCTAATGAGAGACAGCAGATGCTGGCCCGATGTAAGAATATCCGACGTGTACTCAGCCTGTTTCTCGTTCAGCTCGCCGAACAGTTTCTCCTGCAAGACTTCAGAGAAGCCGATGATGGCGTTGAGCGGCGTTCTAAGCTCATGGGACATGTTGGCGAGAAATTCTGATTTGTGCCGGTTGGCAGTTTCGATCTGGTGGCTCTTATCTTCGATTTCCCTAAACAGACGAGCATTTTGAATTGCCAAGACTGATTGAGTCGCAAAGGTTTTCATTAGCTCGATGACTTCGGGCCGAAATTCTCCTGTCGATTTCCGTCGTATCACTAAGCCGCCAATGATGCGCTCTTCCCGTAATAACGGTACCACTAGGCTGGCACGGAAACCGAACCGTTCCAGGAGCTGGCGCATTCGGGGTCCATACGAGCGCTCTTCGAGAATATTGGGCACTTGCACTGGTTCGCGGGTGGCTGCTGCCCGGCCGACCACTCCGTCACCCAGTCGTGGTGGATGGGCATGGAGGGCTTCAATAAGTTCCTCTTCCATATGGTCTGTGGCCCGAAGCAAAAACTCTTCGGATTGCTCGTCATATTCGTAAATCGCTCCACCATCAGCACCACTCAACTGAACTGCGTGGGAAACAATTCTCGTTAGTACGGTCTCCAAATCCAAAGTAGAACTAACCGCCTGGCCAACTTCGCCCAAGGCTTTTAGCTCACCGACCGATCGCGCTAGCTCTTGGGTCCTCATTTGTAGTTCTTGGAAAAGCCTCACGTTCTCGATAGCGATGACGGCTTGGTCAGCAAAGGTTTTTAGAAGGGCGATTTGTTTGTCGGTGAACGGCTTCACCTCCGTCCGGCGGACCGATATCGCCCCGATTGCTATGCCCTCGCGCAGTAATGGGATCGCAAGTAGTGTTCGTATACCCATTTGTGCCGCACCAGTCCCACTCTTAATACGCCAAAAGTCATCTTCGACTTCTCGCACGTCATTGATATGAATCGTCTGGTGATCGACTATGGCGCGACCGACCGCGGAGCCGCGATCAACCGGACGAGTTTCTCCGGCTGTCCTGGTGGGTGCTGAACCGTAGGTTGCGACAATCCGATAGGTATCGTCTTCAACCCGAATTATTGCGACATTCGACGTTCCACAAATGCGCGCTGCATTCTCAGCAATTGTATCCAATACTGGCTGAATGTCAGTCGGCGAGGCGGCAATAGCACGCAGAATCTCGCTCGTGGCAGTTTGCTGTTCCAACGACTCCTTGAGTTCGTTGAACAGGCGCACGTTCTCGATGGCGATTACCGCTTGATCGGCGAATGTTTCGAGCAGCTTAATTTGCGCCGGTGTGAATGATGCCACATCGATACGGCGAGCGATTAGAACTCCAATGAGTTCCCGTTGCTGGCGAAGGGGAACGAAAAGAAATGTGCGCAGCGAACGCGGAGACATCAACGGGATTTCACTCTGCGCACTGTCGGGAATGTGAAGCGTACCATGCTCGCGCAGCCATTGAACGGCTGGCGCATCAAAACCCATCTGCACAGGAGCGCTAATTGGTATTTGACCGAAATGGGACCGCGGTACCAGAGCGTTTCCTTCCTGGAGCCGCAGCACCACGTCATCAATGCCACAAACCCGCGCCGCGCTTTCGACGATCGCGTCAAGAACCGGCTGCACATCCGTAGGCGATCGGCTAATGATGCCGAGCACCTCGGCCGTTGCCGTTTGATGCTCTAGCGCCTCGCGCAATTCCGCGTTGCGCTCTTGCAACTCTTTGAACAGCCGCACGTTCTCGATCGCGATGACGGCTTGGTGCGCGAAGGTCTGTAGGAGCGCGATTTCCTTTTCGGTGAACGGCTGAACCTCGATTCGACCGACGGCAACCGCGCCGATCACTCGGCCTTCACGGATCATTGGCACGCCGACAGCACTCCGAAGGTGGAGAGCTTGGCTGAGTGACTGGCTATATTCCGCATCCACCTGCGCGTCCGGGATATGCACAACACCTCGCTCCTGAATGATGCGCCCGTGTATTCCGGTTCGCGCCGGGCGCATCGGAAAGATGTGCTGCATAACCTCGGCGCCCTCAGTGGTAACATGTGAGTGCGCCGCCAAATGTATCAGCTCGCCGTCATACCGAGAGACTACCCCCATCGCGGCATCGCACAAGCGCATGGCGCTTCCTGCAATGGTATCGAACACCGGCTGTGTGTCGGTCGGCGACTCGCTGATGACGCGCAGAATCTCGCTTGTCGCAGTCTGCTGCTCGAAAGCTTCGGTGAACTGACGCTTCCAATTCTGCAACTCTTCGGCCGTTGCTTTTTCACGCTGCAAACACTCCGCGAGTTGCTGGCGCAGTTCCGCATTGGCCTGGGCTTGTTCAGCCACAGACGTTTTCATCTTCAGACGCTGTTTCGTCTTCCTGGTCTTGCTGCCTTTTTTGGTGGTAATTGCCATAAAACAAAAAAGACCGAAACGGAGCTGTTGATCGCGGGAGAAACTGGCGTGATTGGGATACGCTATGGTGTCAATCTCCCCCCAGCGGCTGAGCTGACTTTTACTTCAGACGGGTTTGCTTCGTCAACGAAAGAACACCGGGGGGAAATTGGATCGCCTGAAGTGAACTGCACTCCCCATGCGCCGATGAAGCGATTGAACACCGCCCATCGCGCTCCTTGCCGCCATTCTCGCTCCGTTACCGGCTATTGCCTGGAACATCCCCGGCCACATGCTGAGCGGCACAATTGCATATCAAATCCTGCAACGGGAGAATCCCAGCGACCATTCCGGCCGTTCGATTAGTTCTGGAGAAAAATTCCTGGTATGACAGCCACTGGAGACCACAACTGGAGAAACTGCCAGACACCGAACGCGATGAAATGCTCTTCATGCTCGCAGCGCGTTGGGCCGATGACATCCGCACGCGGGATAAAGCCGAGAACCGTCTGCCGTGGCACTACGTGGACTTCCCGTTCAAACCAGAAGGCGAGCCAGTGAGCATCCAGGTCATTCAGCCGCCCGAAGAGAATATCCTCACAGCCATAGCAGTGAATGAGCGGATTCTGCGAAGCGGGAGCGACCCGGCGAAGCGAGGGATCGCTCTGAGTTGGCTGTTCCACCTGATAGGAGACATCCACCCGCCGTTCATGTCGTAACGTTGTTCTCGCGGGAATATCCCAAGGGCGATGAGGGTGGAACGGAGACCTGTGTTCGCGTCGCTCAGGGCCGTGCGGCGTTGTCGCTGACCAGTTGTGGGATGAACTGCTGACGTCGAGCAATAACACACGGACCCTAAGAAACATGGCAATTGACCTTAGAAGCAGATTTCCAAAGAGCCGGTCTAACCGAATTGGGCACTGAACTAATCCGTCTCAACTGTGACATTATTTACACCATCGGGAATGAAGCCAGCGCTGGCCGCCAAAAACGCAACCAAAAAAATACCCATCATCATAAGTAACACTAGCGATGCGGTTAGAAGCGGATTCGTCGCGAGTTTAGCGTGGCCAGGCGGGAACATCACCGGCCTGACTAGTATTGGCGGCGAATTGGTGGGTCAACGGCTTGACCTGCTCAAGGAAGTTATACCCACACTCTCACGGGTAGGCTTTCTCTGGAGTCCAACCAGTCCGACCACGTCCTTTAACTTGAAAGAGACGGAGGCTGTAGCTCGGTCTCTAGGGGTGAGTATTCAATCATTGGAGGTGAAAGATTCGGATGAGATCGAAAGAGCCTTTGAAACCGCTAGCAGTAAACGCAGCGAGGCGCTTCTGCTAGATGCCGGGGGCTTTTTCGCGGCTAATCAAAACCGGATCATAGATCTGGCGCTAAAGCACCGGCTTCCTGCCTCATATAGCAACGCACGATATGTTGAAGCAGGCGGACTGTTGACTTACGGACCTGACCGTTGGGCGCAATACCGGCGCGCCGCCGACTACGCGGACAAAATTCTAAAAGGCGCAAAACCCGCTGACCTGCCCGTCGAGCGGCCCCAAAAATTCGAGCTGGTCATTAATCTCAAAACCGCCAAACAAATCGGCCTCATCATTCCGCCCAATGTACTGGCAAGGGCGGACAAGGTGATTCGGTGAATATTTCTTGGGTCCATGGTTTTCGGCATTGTCGTTGCGCTTTGATTGTCTGTTGCGGCGCGGCACTCCAAGAAAAAAGCACTGCCGTAGAAAGCGGCGCCGATTATTTCCGGAGCGTTTCGCGACGCCGCTTCTCAATCTCGACATCGACTTGACGCGCCTTCTCGTTAGCGTTTCTGAGCTTCTCTTTTTCGGCTGCCAATGCTTCACGCTCTTTGATTAGCAAACGTTTCTCCTCTGAGACTTTATGATACTCGCCAAGGACTTGAATCCAAGTCTTAGCCGGTTCAACTAGTTGACTATTTGGATAATCTTTCGCAAGCATCCGAAAATATGAAAGTGCGCGAGGGTAGTTTTTCTTTGGATTGGCTGAATAAGCCGAAACCATCCCGAGGTTGAACAGGGCAAGATCAGGATCCACACTGCCGTCCTGCAGTGCTCTCTGACATTCGTCGTACGCAACTTCGTATTGCCCCTGCGACAACAACGCTTGAGTTCGGGCTAAAGCGAGGCCTCGCTTGTCCACCGCCGTATCGGACTTGTCAGTCAGTGATGAACAACCTGAGATGAAAGTGAATGCGATTGCTATAACAGACAGAAAACATCTTTTCATTTGAATATCCCCAGCGCTTTCCAGCGCATAAAAGAACGCAAATTCAAAATAGTTGGGAGGATCTGAGACCTTACTGCATCAACCCATTTATTGCCGGGGACGCTCGCCAGCCAATAGGCCAAAATGAGGCTTAAGCTAGCCAGGAACAGAGTCGCCCATAGCGTAAATTTCTGGTTTTCTCTTGCAGCCTCTTCGATGGAGCTTATTCTTTGTTGCAAACTGTTTTGGAGATTACTTTTGAAGGCTTCGTGCTCCCTCAATAAATAATCGACGATATGGTTTTTTTCCTCCGCATATCGGCTTTCCGCATATGGTTGTTTCGTTCTGATGTATGCGACTTCTCTTTCAAATAGCTCGCCATACTGGACATGATACTTTCCGGCTTGAGACAAATGTTGGAGTTGATCGTCGGATGTCGCCAACAGTTTTAATCGTTGAAGACAACGCTCAAAGTCTTCTTTGAATTGCTTATACTGCTCATAATTTACGGTTGCTTGGGTCGCAGTAAATTTGCCAGCGTACCTGACCTCCGATAAAAACGCGTCGGCTAACACATCCGATTGATCGATCATCTTTTGATCAATCCTGACTGCGGTGTGCGCCAAAGAGCTTAGCCTACCCAGTTGAAACACCGCATAGCCGGAGACTGCTAGCATCAGGCTGAGCATTACCGCATGGGCGATTAAAAACCGCCGCACAATTGGCCTGGACATTAGAGTTTCCCTTCCGTGTAAGGCGGCGCTATATACTCGATATGAGTCTCGCCTGAGCGAATATGATCATCAGAAAATGCCGTAGTTTCGCCAACCGGGATGCGCACGGTGAAAGTTGTGCCTTCTTTGACTTGGCTCTGTACGGCTACTGTTCCGCCCAAAACGTCGACGAAGCTTTTAACGACGTAAAGGCCAAGCCCGGCCCCGGAATGATGCCGTGTGGTGCTGCTGTCGATTTGACGAAATTTTTCAAAAATCTGCGGCAGGAACTCTTCAGCAATACCGATTCCAGTGTCTCTGACGTAGAACTCAATATAGTTCTGCTCTACCGACCGAAAGCAAATATCTACAGATCCCTGGTCGGTAAATTTGATCGCGTTGTCGACCAAGTTAATCAGAATCTGACGAAGCTTCATCCGGTCACTGAAAATCTGTGGCAAATCGACTGCAACCTTCCAGTTTACCGACATATTTTTTTCTCTGGAAACCATGCCGTAATCGGATTCCAGTTCTGCTGCGAGTTGATGAATATCGATTCTCTCTTTATTGGCTGTGACCACCCCTGTCTCGATCTTGGTAATCTCTAGAATTTCATTGATGAGGGACAGAAGGTGACTTGATTGTGTTCTGATTTTTTCATGTATTTTTTCTTGCTCTGGGCTAGACTGGCCGAACACGCCCATATTCAACGCTTCAGCGCAATTCATGATGACGTTAATCGGCGTGCGCAATTCGTGGGACATGACGCCAAGAAACTCATCTTTGATTCGGTTGGATCTCTCCAACTCGATTGCCTGATGTTTCGTTTGCTCGTAGAGGTGCGAGTTATAGAGTGCAATGGCAGCTTGGTGCGTCAGATTCGTAAGAAAACCTTCCTCATCGGCCGTGAGGTCAACCTCTTCTTTTGAATAAAATGACAGGACGCCCAGAACGGTACCTCTGACGATCATTGGCAATCCGAGGTATGTTATGAAGCCTTGCCTACGCAATGAATCGGGATCAGCAGTTCGAGAATCACTCTGCACACACGGGATCAATAACGGAGAACCCAGTTTAAAAACCTTTTGAGCCAGGCCCCGTTCGTTGTCCATAAAATGTTTGTCGCGGCCATCAGGAAAATGGATCGGCTCAAGAGTTCCGTTTTCATTGCGCCAGCTGAGTGAAATGTACGACGAAGGGAACAAACTGCTGACGCCTTGAACGAGCGCGTTTAAAACATTCGCAAGATCAAGGCTTGAGGTCATTGCTGCACTGATCTCATGAATTGCAGTTTGTCGAAGATTTTGTTTTTGAATTTCCGTCTCGGCTAACTTGGCATCCGCCGCCCGCTGCTCCAGAGTTTTGGCGAGGTCATCGAATGTTTTGGCCAAATGACCAAGTTCACTTTCGCCGTAAGGTAGACCCGTACGGGCTTGGAGATTACCAGCCGCTAATTGCTTCGTGGCGCTCATAAGATCGCGCACCCGCCTGAGAACAAAGAGATCAGCGCCGAACCACGCAGCGATCAGGGTCAAAACGCTCAGGACCCCCAGGATCATTAAGTTTTCTCTCAATGTGCGCTCGGCTTCGGCAAACGCGGTCCGAGCCGGAACTTGAATTCCCGCATAGATGACTTTCCCGGCTAGCCGATGATCAAGTTGCCGATACGTAATGAGACGGCTGATCTGGTCACTACCGGAAGATGTTAAATTTCCTTCCACTCCATGTATGAGCTTAGAATGACTTCGCCCGTTGATAACGATTGGTGTGTCTGTCTCTTTGTTATCCGGGTACCGGAGAAATACCTTGCCGCTTTCATCAAACAGTGAGAATGACGCATCGGAAGGGAGATGATTTTCCGCGGTCGTCCGAACGATCCATGAATAGTCGAGAACAACGAATGCGATACCCTGCAAAGCGCCAGAACTAGCGATGATCGGAAGTCCCATCTGAAGGATTGCCTTACCATCAGCACTGTCTTTCTGAACTTCACCTATGGAAAACTCCCGGGTGTCACCGGCATGGAGAATAGCTGTATTCCTCAAAGGTAGGCTGCGTAGAGTATTTGCACCACGCGCACTACACCGTAAATTGCCATTGCCATCGAGCACACCCAGATCGAAATAAAGGGGTTCCAGTAATCCGGCAAGAATCTTCTGGCATCCGACACTGTTGTGCTCTCGAATTTGTGGCAAATGCGCCAGCGTGATGAGAAGCTGGTGCGCATTCTCAAAAATGTGCCGCTGCTCAGCAACCATTATACGGGCAGATCCTAGTGCATTTTTCTGTACTTGTGCACCAATGGAAGTCCGATATCTTTGATCGGTAAATAAAATGACAGCGAAGGCCGGAATGACAGCCAAGAGAACGAAAGCAATCGAACGGGCCCGTAAGCTGGAGGTAAACCGGATCATCTCTGTACCTAAGCTTGGCTGATGGAATACAAATGATGCGCCACGGAATCCCGTGCCAGCCAAGTAAGATTCGGAATAGCCAAGCCTCGGAAGATTATTTAGACGCCGCAAGAATAACAAAAATCGGCATAGCGATGGCGGGAACCGGCAGGCCATCGTGAAACGGCAGACACTTGTCTTTTACGCGGCGCGTGAGTTTTGGGTGCAATTCGGCGGACGTAAGACGTGGCGGCTCACTGCTGCGAGAAGGAGTTTTAGCTCTGTTGGTTTAAAAAGTATCTCCGCAGCGCCAGCCGCAATAGCGCGCTTGACGGCAGGGTTGTTTGGAGGGCAAGCCGTGTTAACAATTGCGGGGATAGCCGCAGTCCGGTAATCGGCTTTGATGCAGGCAATGAGTTCATCACCGCCAAAACCTGGTAGCCCGAGATCCACGATAATGAGGTCAGGGTAGAGCGATCCCGCCTGCTCGGTCCCCTGCAAGCCGTCTCCTGCTTCGAATACCTCGTAGCCAGACCGCCGGAGTACAACTGCCATCAATTCTCGGACGGCCGAATTGTCTTCGACAATTAGAATTTTGCCGACCGTGGAATCCATTCACCTTGTTTCGACGCATTTACCGTACCAACACGCGTTTGCTTACTCCAACACCGGCACGGGTGGAACTCCTAGTAATAAGAAGAACGTTTGTCAGCCAAAAATACGAGATAGCAACCTGCCAAGATTTGTCATAATTTAAAGAGCGCGGCGAGAAATTAGGAGATTGGAACTAAGCGTCGCCCCGCACCTGCCGCATTAAATCCTTGATTCCATATTCGATTACTAGCCTTTTGCGCCGACGCTTTGCCCTAGCAGCCCGTGGTGAAAATGGTTTCGCTTAAACACCTGGAGTTAGCGACAGATGACAGCCGGCGTGAGAATTAATATGGCCTGACGAGTCGTGGACGCACACCATCGCGACAAGTATAGATTGGTAAGTCGCCGCCAGAGGATCAATATGCGTGAAAACGAGGCCCAAAACCGGCCTTGAAGACTCCGTGGCGTGCCCACGCCGACAAGCACACGCATCAGTAGACCGAGATTCAGCGCGGCGAAATGAATCAGCACACGCTTAAGGATATTAACGCGGCCGCGCAGGTACACCCGACGAAGTCCTCCCGTTTCATACCCATAGGCGAAAGGACGCTCCAAACATTCACCGCGCTGACGCAGCAGCCGGCGGCCTCGGCTTGCCCGAATCCGGCGTCGATTCGCGTTACACAGCGTCACGGGCGTCAGAGTCATCGCGCCAATTCCTACGGCCGCGCGCCCGGCTCGGAAATGTAAGTTCGAATCCCCAGTACCCGCAGATCCTTAAGCAACTCGTTACTGTAATAGCCCTTATCGGCGACCAACTCTCGAACCACCTCACTGGCGGGCTTCACGGTCTCGAGGTTTTCCGCCGCTGTTGTAAGCGTCTTTTTGATTGTTTCGGTGTCGCCTTGATCTGCGGCCTGGATGGTCACTGCGACTACGGCCCCCGTCTTAAGATCCACCGTAGGCTCGGCCTTATGAGCCAGATGCGTGCGGCCATTTTTCATCTTGGTAAGGCGTGCATCGGGATCGTGCGGATGGGTCCAGTCATCATTCGACCCTTTGTTCGGCCGTTTGCGGTCCAAGCGGGCGAGATCTTCTCGGGTTGGCGTTGCGATCCCGGAAGCCTGCGCCAGCCACATGAGAAATGCCTCGTAAGTCTCACCGGTGTCGCGCCGCACGATACTACGCAGCGGCCAGACGTAAAGAGTCCAAGCGCAGCCAACAAGACCGTGTGCTGCTCGAGGAGATTCGCAGGATTCACCAGGAGACCAAAGAGGCCTACGGAGCGACCAAGACCTGGTGGGCATTAAAACAGTGCGACACGGTGTGCGGCAAGCATCGAGTGGCGCGGCGTCAGGCGGGCGATCGAGGCGCGGCGCAAGTGCAAATTTCGATTGGCCCACAAGGCTCGTAACACCACGCCCGCACCACCCAATCTTTTACGCTGGCCTTTCAAAGCCGATCATCCCGATCAGATCTGGGTGATCGATGTAACTTTTATCCCGACCCGCTCGGGGTGGTTGTACCTGGCGGTTCTGATCGACTTGTATACTCGTCTGGCCGTCGGGTGGTCCATGAAGGAGCGGCCGAACCAGGAGCTGGTCAATGAGGCGCTGATGATGGCGGTAGAGCAGCGCTGACCGAAACCGGGACTGATTCACCACAGTGACCAGGGGATTTTATATTCCAGTGGCAGTTATCTGGCGCTGCTCAAAAAATACAGGATGCTGCGCAGTATGAGTGCCAAGGGCAACTGCTATGACAACGCGGTGGCTGAAAGCTTGTTCAGTTCGCTCAAAAACGAGATGAGGTACGAACGGAGATCTTCGAGTACATCGAACTGTTCTACAATCGCAAACGCTTACATTAGTCGTTGAATTATCAAACGCCGATGAACTACAAGTCAGAGAGAGTGTCGCCTAATTAATTGTCCGTGAAACCCGGGACAGCTCATTCACGGGCCTTTGACTCTCTTCAGTTGGACCCGAGTTCTCGAAACGTCTTCGGCTATTAGACACAAACCGTGCTGAACTCCTATTATGGCTGGGGCACAGGAGCCGCACCTTCGTAACACACCTTTGTACCTCCCTGCCCCGGCACCATTTTTACGCTGCCCGAGCTTCTATGGCCATATTGCTGGTGTGCGTGGCAGGGTTGATCATTGGCATTCTTGTTTTGGCCATTGTGACTTTATTTTACTTGCTCGATGGGTCGCAAGAATAAAGGAAAACAAGTTTTAACCGACTCAAACTCTGTGAGATTTTTCTGGATAACAAGAACTTTTGCTGTCGTACGCGAGACGGCCGATCGTGCTCCACCTACTCCTGAAGGGCACCGCTTGCCTGAGTTTTGTCGCCAGCATGCTCGTAGTCGGTTGTGGCAGAGACGTTCTGCGCGGTTGAGCCTGGAAACTTCGATAAGCAATCGCAAAGGCAGGAGTTGCTGCTTATATCCTGACACTGGCGAAACGTATGCAAGTTTATGCCGACTAAAAACTTTTCGCGATCAACAAAAAACAATCAAAGTGACGTGTGATCGCTGCCAACAAATTGTTGAGGGGATTCGTGGTGAAGAGTTTAGCGCCGGATTCTACGACATGATCAAGTGGGAAGAGTACCGGCGTGACAACGAGCGTTACGTCTGTGAATCATGTATGTTCGCTGACCCTAGATACATCGAGCGTTACGGCTCTTGCTTTTGAGAGTGATGTGCAAAGCATTTTGCTTTTGTTTGGCTTTGCTTTGCAGATCGCTGAGCCACATTATCTTAGGCATGGTTGTTCGGGCGCAGTTCGCCGAGTTTGAAGACCGAACAATTCACACAACAATCATTCAGAAAACACCATTACATTCCGTAGAAACTCTGATACGGATAGATATTTTGTCTAGTACTCTATTTCGCGAGCCAGTCTCTGGAGATTTTTGGAATAATTCTTGGGCAGACTTCTTCAGCTACCTGCAGGAGCATTACTGCTTCGTCTTTGTTGCAGAGGATCTGCATTTTGCGTTCGAGGTGGCCATCGCAGATCTCTTGATCGAAACAGCCGTTCATAAGAAGCTCGTAGGCGCGAGACGATGGATGAATTTTCTCTACAAACAAATCGTATTGAGCGAGCGGAATAGTGAGAATAACAGAATACATCGGATCAGATGGATCCAGAACGCCTGAACAAACTGTTAACGTAGTTTTGCCGAAATAATCCGAAAGGCGTAAGCCGTCAGTTTAGCCCATTCGGATTTTGCCGCGATTACGATCAACAGACATGTTCATTAGTTGTTGTCGCGAGATCCCAATCTGTAACCGTTTGTTTACCGTCACAGGGGCTACGATCGAAAGCACGCCTATACCCCGTCAGAGATGAAAGCCCAAAGGATACCAAATACGATGCTAAGATACGTTAGCCAATATAAAACAATCGGCCATTCAATGCTCGTCGAACGTGAATTACTTGAACTGTCGGTCACAAACTGTTCCATTTACTCAACTCTCCTACTTTGATCTGCTGAAAAGCGCAATGGCTATGCCACAATGATTTAGGAGCAAAAAAGGAAGGGAACGCGATTGCAGTAATTCGTTGACATGAAAATAAACGACGTGTGTGCGTAGAATGGGTTTAAGGGGTCGAAAATAGGCCTTACACGATCCCATTTTTCAGGCCATTGCCACTTTAGCGTGGCAAATTGAAAATGGCTCACCGTTGGCTGTTTTACCGAGTTACCGATCTGAACTCCTCTGCACAGTATGCTAGCGCAGAACCCAGCTGTCTGCTTGCTCGATTATACCCCCGTCGCTTCCCGACGGATCAAAGCTCCAATCATCGATAGGGTACGAGTCGCCTAAATCATATACGTGCAACGACTCGGTTTGAGCTCTGCTGAACTCACGACGAGGTCGTGCAGTTACAAAGAAAATCCATATTCCAATCAAAATCGCTGAGCCCAAACTTACATCGTCCACAGCGTTGGCCTCCTCGAGCTTTGGTTCCTGTAAATGCAGAAGAGATGCCAAAACAAGAGTGATCTTCACAGGAGATATCTTGAGCCATATTACCGGGGAGTTGCTCACCATATTACATCATGCATGGTTCTAAAGTTCACTAAAACACCGTGACGTTTTAACGGTAAAATTTCTCGGTTCGGCCGCCAAATGGCACTGTTGACAACAAGCTGACATCCGTGACGCGCCTTGGATTTATGACGGCTTCGACAGCGAACTTTGCAAAGCACTGAAGAACCGGCAGCGGTAAAATTGAAGAGAAAAGCGGTGCCACGATAAAATCGTGGCTGCGCCACCGGCAAATGGATGGAGCTGAGGCGAGCGAGCTTAGAACAACGCAAGCAACACTAGCGTCGACCGAATCGCTCCGATGACCTTCTTGTCCACGTCGTACCATTCTCCCATTCGATTCGATCGGCTTTCACACTGCCTCGTATGCCTTGCCAATCCGGAGCGCGGACATTCCCATAACGGTCCATTTCTAACCTGCTTGTTTGACCGTTTTCATTCCTCGCTTCGAGCCTTTTTCCGTTTACACTTATTTCCGCGGCCTTGTTCGGATCACCATTAAAATACCAACGTCCTTGCAGTTGACGCGCTTCTTTGTCGTTCCATCGATCGGACCAGCCCGCGAATCGCTCGGATGGCATGCGGGTCCATGTGGTACCGTTGTCCCATTGGATTCTGTACCCTCTTACCGTACCACGTATCCCCCGCCAGTCGGACGCACGGATGTTGCCGCCACGGTCTATTTCTAGTCTGCTCGTCTTGCCGTTTTCATTCGTGGCTTCAAGCCTTCTCCCATTAATATTTATCGCGGTGGGTTTGTTGGGATCGCCGTTTAAGTACCAACGCCCCTGCAGGTGACGAGCATCATTGTCGCTCCACCTATCGTACCAGTCACTCCTTCCGTCGTGGTTGGTTTCGTCCCGTGACAATGCCGCATTTGGAATGGCAAAGATTCCACCTATAAGAACCGCCGAGAGCAACGCTTTTGGCTTCATTTTGTTCTCCTTCCGAATCCTACCATTTAGACCGCCGCCCAGCTTTTTTTAAACGCGCAATGCGTGTGCCAAAAAACTAGACAAAAAGTTTAATACTTGCAGGCAAATTTGAGGAATTATTACTAGCGAGCGAATAAATTACGGAAGCAAAAATAAGATTCTACGACAAACTCGAACGAACCCGAAGCCGGGCTGCTGATATGAAAGGCGACCCATCGCATTCCCCGAACTGACTGATGAATGGTTCTTTTTGGACCATTCAATGGAGAATATTTTAGGCACTCACATGCTCCGATCTAGGCTCCTATACTGAATCGCTTCGGCAATATGTGCCGCTTCGATGTTTTCAGCATCCGCCAGGTCTGCGATGGTGCGGCCGACTTTGAGCACGCGGCTATAAGCCCTAGCGCTCAATCCCAGTTTGTTGATGGCGGTCTCCAACAATCTTTCAGCATCGTCTTTTACGACGCAGTAACGTTTGATTTCCCGGGTATCCATTTGTGCGTTGGCATGTATTTTAGTTTTTTCGAAGCGCTGCAACTGAATCGCTCGCGCTCGATTGACGCGCCGCCGAATGATCTCGGAGCTTTCACCGGCATCCTTGCTAGCGAGTTCTTGGTAGCGCAGGCCTGGCACTTCGACCTGAATGTCGATGCGATCAAGCAGCGGCCCGGACACCTTCGAGCGGTAGCGTTGAATCTGTAACGGCGTGCAAGTGCATTCTTTTTGTGGATCCGTGAGAAAGCCACAGACACACGGGTTCATCGCGGCGACCAACATAAAGCTCGCGGGATAATTTATGGAGCCCATAGCGCGGGATACGGTGATGCTGCCATCCTCCAGAGGCTGGCGCATAACCTCGAGCACGTTGCGCCTGAATTCCGGCAATTCATCGAGAAAAAGTACGCCGTTGTGAGCCAATGAAACCTCACCTGGCTTCGGTACTGAACCACCGCCAACAAGGCCCGCGTCCGAAATCGTATGATGTGGCGAGCGAAACGGCCGTGTTGCGATAATCGCCTGACCATTGAGCGTCCCCATGACGCTGTGAATCTTGGTAGTTTCCAGGGCCTCCGCGAGCGTCAAATCGGGAAGAATCGTCGGCAGGCGCTTGGCAAGCATGGTTTTGCCGGAGCCGGGCGGGCCGACGAGGATTACGTTGTGGCCACCGGCTGCAGCGACTTCGAGTGCACGCTTGACGTGCTGCTGTCCCTTCACATCGTTGAAGTCGGCGGTGTACTGTGAGTGCTGGTTGAAGAGATCGTCAAGGTTAACAAAGACCGGATCGATGGATCGACTACCATTGAAAAATTCCACGACCTGGGGCAAATCGCGCACGCCGAGCACTTCTACTTCGCGCACCACCGCGGCCTCTGAGGCATTTTGCTCGGGTAAAATGAGACCTTTTACCCGTTCTCTATTCGCGGCCATAGCAATCGGGAGAGCGCCGCGCACCGGCTTGACTGTGCCGTCAAGCGATAGTTCGCCGATTAACAGGAAATCGTCGAATAGTTTTTTGTCGATGACGCCCTCGGCCGCAAGAATACCAATTGCCATTGGCAGATCGTACGCCGAGCCTTCCTTTTTGATGTCCGCGGGAGCGAGATTGATCGTGATGCGTTTGGCGGGAAACGTGTAGCCGCAGTTTTTTACCGCCGCCCTGATTCTGTCTTTGCTTTCTTTGACGGCGCCTTCAGGCAAACCGACGGTGGCGAGTTGGGGCAAACCGGACGCGAGATCAATTTCAACCTCTACGCGAAGCGCATCGATGCCGTACAGAGCTGCACTATTGACCTTCGCTAACATCTGAGTTGAAAATCGCGCCCGCAGGCTAGCAAAGACGCTCCGCAATGACAAACGCAAACCGAGCCGTCGATCAGGTCAAGCGCGGATACGGGAACAGGCGTAAACGGCGATACTTTATGCCGAGCTGATTCGGACTGCCTGCGACCCGCTTTGAGTTTTCAGACCGAAATACTACCATTTCGAGGATGTCATCATCTTTAGTACTTTGTTCGATGGCATTTTCCTCCGATTGGTCCGTCGTTCACCTGACGAAAAATCCAGAGTCCGTACAAAGTCCTGATTGTAACAGTATTTAGCCGTGGCACAGCGCTTGCGGCTAGCATCTCCCGGAAAGGAGCTTATGATGAAAACAAAAACAATCAGACTTTTGGCTTTCTCTTGCTTGCTAACGGTTTCGCTGGGCGCCGCATCCCCTGTCTTGGCGCGAGATTATTGGCATTGGTCAAAAGATCATAATCGCTGGGATCGACGCGCAGACCTCCGCAGCGATTATCACGATCTGGAGCAAGCCAAGCGACAATTAGACTACGATCGTCGCCATCATGCGAGCCGGAAGAAAATTGCCGAGGATGAAGCGCGCGTCAGGGATATCGAACGTGACATTCAAGGCGACCGCCGGGCGCGACGATAGGAATTAGTACCGCAAGTTTTCCGGGTGGCACATACGGAGAGTTTATCCGAGTGCCACCCGGCTACAGGACAGCATCACGCTCGTATTTGATTCGCCCCATCATACGGTCCTATTGACCGCTGAGCGGAGCTAAGATTTTCTTCTAATGCGCCAGAAGGGTACGGCTCGTATCGGCACGTCAGGCTATCATTACAACCACTGGCGCGGGTTTTTTTACCCAGAGGAGCTGCCAAAGACCCGATGGTTTTCGTACTATGCCCGCCACTTTGATACGGTAGAGATCAACAATACTTTTTATCACCTGCCCACAGCCGCAGTGTTTGATAGCTGGAAAGCCCAAGCTCCCGCAGGCTTTTGTTACACCGTCAAATTCAATCGTTACGGGTCCCACTTCATGCGGCTGAAGAAGCCGCGTGCGACTCTCAAAAACTTCCTTGCCTTCACGAAGCGTCTCCAGCAGACACTCGGACCGATACTGGTCCAACTTCCGCCCCGTTGGAGCGTCAACGCTGAACGGCTCGACGCGTTTCTCGCGGCCGCACCGCGCCGTCTGCGATTTGCCGTTGAATTCCGAGATGAACGTTGGCTCTGCGATGACGTATTCAAGATTCTGGAGCATCATCAGGCCGCTCTTTGCATTCACGACATGATTAAGAATCATCCGCGCCTCGTGACCGCGGAGTGGAGCTACCTGCGTTATCATGGCGATCACTACTCCGGCAGTTACTCCGAGCGGCAATTGTCCGCGGAAGCCGAATGGATCACTGGACAACTGTCGGCAGGAATAGATGTCTATGCTTACTTCAACAACGATGCCCAAGGCTATGCTGTCAAAAACGCGGCTACGCTTAAAATTTTACTTGCAGACCGGCGGTCCGCTATAAAGTAATCGCGAACGCGACCTCGGCGCAGCCTCTAACTTGGTTGAAATTCAAAACCCCTTCTCCAAACACCAGTTCGCAATTTCGATACGGCGGGCGAACCAGACCTTTGGAAATCCCTTTGCATATCGGATGAACTCGTCGATGATTTTGGTGCGAAACGGTACACCGGATACAAATGGATGCAAATTGAAAGCAAAAAACTTCGGCGCGCCCTGCTCGCCTTCCCAATAGAGATAGTCAAACTGGTCTTTCATAATTCGCAGCAGATCTCGCGGCGTTCGGCCGGCGCCGTACGTCGAATAATCGTTGCAACCGGGAACATTATAAGGAACGACCACCACCTTCTTTCCTTTCGATTCGATGGTGTAAGGATTGTCGGAATTCAGCGGGTCCGCCCACCAGACGAAACCCGCTTCAGCCACTAGTTCCAGCGTATGCGGGGTTGACGCATGGCCAGGGGAAAGATAACCGGTGGGCTTCTGCCCTATTACCTTTTTGAAAGCAGAGACAGTTTTCTGAATCGACTGGCGCTCTTGCTCGCGCGTGTACATGAAAGAGTACTCGTGCTCATAACTTTCTGAGGAAAATTCATGCCCCTGAGCTTTGAACGCTTTGCACTCTTCCGCAAACTGCTCGACCTTAAGGCCATTCATCAAAAACGTTGCTTTCAAACCGTGACGGTCAAACAGATCCATGATGCGCCAGATGCCGATGCGATCACCATACTCGCGCTCTGTCACCGCCGCCATGTTTCTTTTGAATACTGCGTTCGCCGGCGGAATAGTGTGCGTGCCGTGCCGCTGCAAAGATTCCCGGGTCGCGAAATTTTCCGGCCAGACTTCCCAAGGGATAATAAACGTAACGCAAATCGTGGCCTTGTCGGGCCATTCAATCACCCTAGGTCGCGGCATAAATTCCTCCTCTCGTCAGGAAAGGCGCCTTTAACCTTTCGTTTGTTGGCGGGCGCGTATGGCTGCGTAGGACGCGGTTATATAGGTGGTGGTATATCTTCGTTAATTATGCTCCCTCTAACTCACGCGCGATGCCCAGATACTTTTCATGAGCACCGGCGCCCATCTCTTCCGCTTCATGATTTTCAAAGTCTTTTAGAATCCGTCTCTGCTCGTCCTCCGGAATGACTTCGTCCGCCATCCGGAAAAGAATGTCGTCTTCCTTTTGAATGTGCTCTCGCAACAAAGTCACATAGGCGCGAGCATGATCCATTAGCGTCGTGCTGGCAGCACCGTTGCCCTGCGCCACCCGTTCCATAGCGTCGATCATCGATCGCACGTGGCCGCGCCCTTCCTCGTGTTCCGCCAGCATCATACCAATGGGCCCACCTTCGCGCGGAATGCCGTGTTCCTCCAGCGCTGGAAATAGAACTTTTTCTTCTTTAAAGTGATGACACTGATCAGCAAAATGTCGAAAAAATTCCAATGCTTTCCGCCACTGCTCTAACGACGGATTGACCGGAACTGCTGTTAGCCGCTGCAGGGCATCGAGCACTCGCTCGATCACCCGATGTTCATCAGAAAGAATCTCGGTGGGTTTCTCCGCTTTGTGTGCACAGCCGCAGCCATGCGAAATTGTTTGTTCCATTTTCTTCTCTCCTTTCAGTTCAAACTGCTCATTGCAGATATTGATCGTCTAGCTTGAGTTCGCCCTCAGGCCGCGCCCGCCGATTTTTCCATGCCAAGGGCTGATAGATACAGTAGGGATCGCTGCGCATCGGGTCACCGCTAACGGCGAAAGCTCGCGCGCGGCTGCCGCCGCAGATCGACTTGAATTCGCAAACTCCACACTTTCCCTTGAGCGCTGTGTAATCCCGCAGTTCCACAAAGGTTTTCGATGTTCGGTAAATCTCGGCCAATGTTTGGGATCGAATGTTGCCACCGACCAGGTTCAAGAACCCGCTGGGCTGAACGTCGCCGCGGTGCGATACAAATAGAATTCCTTTACCATCATTGACCCCAAGCGGCGCTCGCACAATCCGCGTTGCCCGCGCCGAAGACGCAATGTCTGTTGGCGACCAGCGATTCGTTTCGGCCTTGCCGAGCAAATCCTCGATGCCAATGCCCAATTCCGAGGCTCGCCGTTGCAGCAAAATACGCCGGTAATGGTAGCCTTCCCGCGGCGTCACATCGAAAGGCACGGATTGAGTCAGTTCGTACATCCAATGAAACAGCGCCTCGAACTGGAGCCCATTGAGATTTAACCGACGGACTTCCGGTCTCGCCGCGCGTCCGACAGCGATCAAGAGAAAAAGCGCCCAGAGTTTGATCCCGCGACTCGCGATCAGATCCGCGATGGCGGGAAGATCATCGAGTACGTGGCGCGTAACGGTCGTGTGGATCTGCGTTTCCAAGCCGAACTCCGCACACCAATCGAGGATCCGGAGTGTATGGTTGAACGATCCCGGCACACCGCGAAAGCCGTCATGGCTCGCCGCATCTTTGCCGTCCAAGCTCACTGCCAGACGAACCAAGCCCGCCCGCGCAAAACGTTGAATGGCAGCGCGCGTAATCAGCGGCGTCGCCGACGGAGTCATCGCCACGCGCAGTCCCTCGGCTCGCGCGTAGGAAATAATGTCAAAGATGTCTGGCCGCTTCGCGGGATCCCCACCGGTAAGAATAAATAGCGGGTACGGCGTGCCGAAGGCCTTGACGCTTTGTACCAATGCTTGGGCTTCCTCGAACATGAGCTCGTCGGCGCTTCTTCGCGGATTTGCTTCTGCGCGACAGTGCACACATGCGAGATCGCACGCGCGCGTGGTCTCCCAAACAACCGTGAAAGGACGCTGATTAAAATCCATGATCGCCTCTCGCGACAAGAGCATCGCTAGATGACTCCCTTGCCATTCTCATCACCCATAACAAGACCTTAGCGATATGGCTTGCGCCGTCACGGGTTCGTTTTTCCATGCCCTCGGCACAGCGCGCCACATGTGCCTTTATGAAGAGTTCTCGCCCTTGTTCGGCGATCTTGGCGGTCTCCTGATTTCCTTCTGTGCGAGCGTATGCCTCTTTCAAAAAGAGGTAACCGACAAATCCGGTTTCGACGGAAATATGGTCAATGGGCTCTTCTCTCCGCGGTCGAAATGAGAATCCGTCATAAAATGAGGCGAGGTCAGCCATCAGGTGCCCCGGATCTTCGAATCCACAATAGCTGACCTCTCTTGGTGAAACTGCGCCTCCCGGGCCAAAGAACCAGTGGTAGACTCCCTCCGTTTCATCAGTGACCTGGGCGACTGTTGAAAGCTCTTGGTCTACGACTTCGCAAGAAAGCTCTTCGATCTCGTCACGCCACCCCGGTCGAGGCCGCTCCAGAAGGAGAGATGCTAGACGCCATGACGCAGCTTGCGCCAATAGATCTATAGCGTTCCGATCGGATCCGATACTCATTTGGAGCTCCCGAGTGAAAGTGGAATCCAGGCCGTCCGCATTTTTCTCGCTCCCACTTCTTGGTGTGATCCCTCCCATACCGCGAAAGCAACCTGAGTCCGCCCTCCAAGCTGTGCGCCGCTCGGAAAAGGTCGAACGATCACCACCGTCCAGCCCGCCTGTGAATGCTTGCCGCTGCCACTGGAAAGAATCTTGTCCGCCGCGCGAAGTGTTCCGGGCCCTTCGGCGATCAAATCCTGGACCGGCACCGTTCGCGCTCCAGACATTGGGTTTTCCAAGCTGCGCGCCGGCGCGTAGCGTTTCGCCATCTCCTGCTGCGCGGCCGAGCCTTGCTTTAGCGGTGCCGCTTCGAACGGGTAATGACCGACGTCCGCATACGGATAGATCGCCTTGATATCGTCCTTGCGACCATTGACGAAGGCCTGAAAAATGGCTGACCAGTAAGTGATTTCGACGGGCTTCCCGTTCTCGCCCATTTGCGGAGCGGGAACATCTGGCGTGGGCATAGCGGGGATTTGCACGGCCACCGCGTCACCGAATCGCCCCGGCCCCGGGACATCATCTACTGTCGGATCATTCCAGTTCAGGCGGAAAATAATTTTTTGCCCATCGGTGATCGACTGCACATCGACAATGGCGGTCGAGGCCTGCATCAGCCGCGGCTCCACCATATCTTGCAAGAGAAGCTTGGCATGGTGCACCGGAATCCGCTCCCACGCTTTATCGTCGAAATTGGAAGGAATTGTCTTTTCAAAAACCGCCGTGACCTCCGATTCTGAAAACGGCGGCGCTTTCGGCGTGCAGCCGGAAATCATGACAGCAATAATTAGTGCCACCACAACGGAGATTAGCGAGCTATACAAATTTCCCTCGCCCGCTTGCGGGAGAGGGCTAGAGTGAGGGTGTACTCTGCGTTGAACAACCCTCACCTCTGATCCTCTCCCTCCAAAGGAGGGCGAGGGAGGAAGAAGCGCGAATCGCAAAATAGATTTTCTGAGCCGGCCTCTATTCCAGAAATTCATGGCTTTCTCCCTACGAAACGTTGGTTCGTGCGACCCCACGTGCGGCGTCGAATGCCTGGCGCACGTGCACCGGCTCGCGCACCGGGACACGGACAATCTCCTTGCCCTCCTCGTCATAACCCAGCATCTGCTCATCGATGCGCTTCCACTTCGTCACGATTTTGTCCGTCGATCCAAACAGCGTCAAAAGGCCAGCAAGGTCCTTATCCTGAGGCGCGTTGCGATATGTCTGAATGGCGGCATCGACATTGGGCCCGAACATTTGCAGCAGAAATTCGCGCGGCACATTGAGCGGCGGAATGTAGTAAACGTTGGGCTCCAGTCCGAACTGGGGGAAGAGAGGCAAAGCGACTTTTTTCACGTGGACCAAGAAATCAATCGGATTGTCGGCTCTCGCCTGCTCCGGCTTGGAGACCCATCCGGCGAAGCGAATCTTGCCGATGCAATTGGCGAAACACTGCGGCTGCAGTCCCATCTCGATCTTGGGAAAACAGGCGATGCATTTTTCCGAAGTTCCGGTCATCGTATTGTAAAAAGTTTTTTTGTAGGGGCATGCCTTAACGCATTCCTGATATCCGCGGCAGCGCCCCTGGTCGATCAGCACGATGCCGTCCTCCTGCCTCTTGTAAAGCGAGCCGCGCGGGCAGGAAGCGAGGCAAGCTGGATAGGTGCAATGATTGCAAATGCGCGCCAGGTAGAAGAACCAGGCGTTGTGCACGCCGGTAAAGTGCGCGCCCTTTTCCACTCCGTTGACGCAATCGTCTTCGCCGATATTGGGATTGGCGTAATCAATATCCTCGGGCCGCCATCCGAGAACTCGCTCGCCAGCTTGCGCCGCTTCGAAAATCGTTCGGCCGGTGTAGCGCTCGCCGTCCCAATTTTGTATCCCGAGTTTCTCTAAAAGATTCACGTCCCACGCGAGCGGATAAAATCCGTACGGTTTGGTCTCGACATTGTTCCACAGCATGTATTCCTGGCCTTTGCCGCTCGTCCAGGTGGTCTTGCAGGCAAGCGTGCAGGTTTGACAGGCGATACATTTGTTGGTGTCGAAGACTGCGCCGAACTGTCGCTTCGGGCGGCTCTCGGGATACCAGTAGGACATTTCCCGGCGGATCTGCCAGTTGTATACGCGCGCCATTATTTTTTCCCGCCTTTCTCATTCGAAGCGACAACAAACTTCCCGGCTAGATAGTCCTTCATGCCGTTTCGTTCGTATTTGGGCCGGAGCCCGAGTGCCGCCGGCCGCCACACTCCTTTGCCGTTCATGCCCCCTGGCTCTGCTTTGGTAATCTTGACGATCGATTCGCGCGGCGCTCCCGTCGGGCAATGGACGTCGGGAAGAAAGCCTTTGTTGACCGAATGGCCGTAGAGGTCTTTGCGCACCAATGAATCGGTCATCCACGTGGGCTTCAGCCAACCACGGGTGGCGGATTGGTGCGATCCCGAGCGAAACATCGCCTGATAAGGGCTGCGCGGATTTTTTGCCAGACCATCTGCTCGGGTTTGATGTCCCTCTACCGAGCCGGGTGTGGCGCCGTACATGTTGAACCACATGCGCGTCACGCCGCGCGGAGTTCCTGGATAGTAGCGAGCCCGGCACAAAAGCCGGGCGAACTTGTAATCTTGGTCGTTCTTTTGCCAGCCGCGAAACGGCCGATCGGAAGGATCCGAATCGATCCAGACATAATCGCCGTCCTCGATTCCCAACGATTTGGCATCTTCCGGATGGATGTCGACGTAACCTTCGGCGGCAAACGGCTGGCGCTTGTCGCGGCGGTAGATATCGCCGAAGGGGCCGAAGAGCATAGCGACCATATCGATGTCTATGGGCATTGTGTGCGCGCCGTGACGGTACTTCGGCGTGTGAAACACAAACTTGTAGCCGTCCTTAGCGAGCGGATGCGCGGTTTTTTTTGCTTCTTGCCATGACAGCACGACGTTTCTGCCCTGGCGAACATCGTTGGACAGTTCGTTTCTTTTGAGGCCGTAGTCCTCTGGCCCTTTGGGTTTAATGAAAGGATGCGGCGGCGCGACAATCACATTGGGTTCATAAAACGTGGAATCAATGGGCTCGCGGTGCACTGGCAAGTTTTCTCCGGCATCGATGAATTCGTCTTCTTCGCGATAAAATTCCAAGCGGCCGGTCTTGGTGTACCAGGGACGAGAGTCATAGACTTGTTCATAGCCGACGGTTTTGGGATTGGTCCGGCTCATCATCAACGCGGGAATACCCTTTTTCGCTTTTTCTTCGAGATCTGTGATCTGGTACCCTTTGGTCATCGACGAGTGGTCGAGGATGCGCTGCAGATAAACTTCCACCTTGCCTTCATCGACAAACTTCCACGTATCGGCGAAGCGCCGATCCCCCGTCCGTTTTGCCAGCTGCTTGCCCACCAGCGCCAGACACTCGATATCACCGCGCGTCTCAAAAGGCCGTTCTTGCGGACTGCGCGGAAAGACCGTGAGAAACGGATTAGTCACTGATGCGCACATGTCGGGATATTTGAGCTCGGACCAGGCATCGACGGCGAACACCACATCTGCCCATTCGCAGGAGGTCGACCACCACCATTCCTGTACGGCGATCATCTCCATTTTGGGGAGAACGTTGACCACCGTGTTGTAGTGCCATTTGACGTTTCCCAGAATTGAATTAGCGTTGGCAAACCATAGCGACTTGGTCGGCGTCGGTAGATGAGTTTTTCCTGTGATCGTAGTTTTGCCCATCTTGAGCACGTCATCTTCGTGGTTGTAGTAGTGGGCGGATTCGGGCCGCCAAAATTGCTTGGGTCGCGCCGGCTTCGCGCCGTCGAGTTCGAGGTCAAACGGATTTTCGTTGATGTATTGGGGCACGCCGTTGAACATCGCTACGCGGTAGTTTCCCGCATAGGAGCCGATGTTGCCCGTGAGTTTGCCGATGTTGCCGGTGAGAGCGGCGAGAAGAAACTGCGTCCGGTCCTTGTTGTCGTTGTTGAAAAATTGATTGGGTCCCATGCCGATGGCGAAGAGCGTGGTCCCTGGTACCTTCGCAATCTCCCGCGCCAGACCCTCGATCGCTTCCGCCGGTGCCCAGGTGATTTCCTCCGTCGTCTTGGGATCGAAGTGCTTCACATACTCGAGGATCACATCGAAAATCGGACGGCATTGAGTCTTCTTTCCATCCTTCAACGTCACATCCACCGAGCCTTCCAGCAGCGGATCAAAAACATTGGAGAATTTTCCCACCTGATCGCGTGCAATCGCTTCCGGCTTGGCGGTTTTTTGGTTCCACCAGACAAAATCTCCCCATGCTTGTCGCAGTTCCTCTGGAATCAGCATGTCGGTTTGAAGGCCCGGCGGCGGCATCGCACTCCCCTTCGCTAAAGTCTTCGTCTGATTTTTGAGCGCGATCGGTTGAGTGCCGAAAACTTCTTCCGCCCGGAGCAATTTCAGATTGTCAGCCCTGACCAGAAGCGGGAGATCGGTAAAGCGCCGGACATAATCGCCATCGTAAAGTTTCTGCCGCATGATGACATTGCAAAGCCCCAGCGCCAGCGCCGGCGTCGTTCCCGGACGCACGACGATGACCTCGTCGCCTTTCGGGCTCGTGGATGAATATTCGCAGGCGATCACCACAACCTTGGTGCCTTTGAGACGCGCTTCCGTAAGCCAATGGGTGTCGGGCATTTTCGTTGTCACCCAGTTCATCCCCCAGACAATCACCATGCGCGCCAGCTCCACGGCGTGAAGATCGAACTCCACGGTCTGCTGCCCCGTCACCATGGGATGACCCGGTGGTAAATCGGTGTGCCACGAGTAGTTGTCCCAGCCCCGTCCGCCCAGAGCCTCTTCCGGTTTCACGCCGCGCAATTTTTGATCGAGCAGCGCCAATGAATTGGCCATACGGTACATCCCGAACACCCGCGTCATACCGAGCAGCGGCATACCACCGCGGAATTTGAGCACCTGCGTCCCCGCTCCCTTGGTGGCCTGCACGATCTGCTCATCGTAGCCTTGCTGCAGCAGCAGCTTTTGTCCTTTTTCTCCGCCATAAATGCTGGCGATATTGATGAGCGCTGCAGCAACAATGTCAGCGGCTTGCTCGTGGGTTACACGCAGCCATTCATCCCGCGCTCGATTGAAGTATTCTTTCGGCGGACGCCCGTCTTGTTCACGCGGAAAACCTTTGTCGACCCAGGCTTTGAAACCCTTGCGCACCATGGGATACCGGACCCGTCGGTCGCCGTAGAAGCGCCGCGTGAGTGCGAGCCCTTTTTGGCAAACCCGCGGGTCCCAACGATGACTCACCTTCGTTCCGTAAAGATCCGTCGCCTCGCCATATTTCATCGTCGGTCCGATGCGCGTGATCACGCCGTCGCGCACATAAGCATTCAAGATGCAGTTATGGGTGTCGTTGGGCGCGCAAAGAAAAGTGAAGCTCGAATCCGATTTCCACAGATCGCGATAGGTTTTTTCCCAGTCACGGTTCGGATAGGCCGCCAGTGGATTTTCGATCGCTTGAAGGCCCCATGCTTCGCTTGCAGAAAGCGCGAAGGCTGAAAAACCAGCGGCACCAACCCATTCCAGGAATTCGCGGCGGCTCAAGTTTTTCATCTTTTCCCCTCCCAGGTGCGCAGGAACGTAATGACGGATGCAATTTCCGATTCGGTTAAAGCCCCTTGCACCGTTGAGCTCGTGCCGAACGCGGCCATGGATGTTCCGGGCCGGCCGTTTTGAATCGTTTTCACAAGATACGTGTCGGTGGCAAGATCGAGAAAGACCCGATTGTTGAGCGCCGGACCTTCTTTGCCCTCGCCGCGCTCGCCGTGACAGCGCGCGCACGCGGCAGCGAACAACCGTTGCCCGTCTGCTGCGCTCCCTTGAATCCAGCGGCGCGGTTTGGCATCTCCCTCGAAAGCGATGCCGCCCAGATTGCGCACGTAGTCCGCCACGCGGATAATTTCTTCGTCACGGAGTCCGCCGTCCAACTCTCCCCAAGCCGGCATCCGCCTTCCGGGCCGGCCCCGCTTGATCTGTTCACGCAAAAAATCGTCAGAAACAAAACGCAAAAAGTTAGGATTGCCAATGGCGGGAAACGCCGACAATCCCGGATAGCGCATGCCTTCGGCTTTAGCGCCATGACAAGCGGCGCAGTAGGTGCCATAGAGCGTCGCGCCATCCGTAGAGAATTCTCTCACGCCAAAGCGCTCCGCACGGATGCGGTCTTTGGGCCAGAGAGCTTCCTGAAAATTTCGTCCTCGTAGGGACAACATATAAAAGGTGAGTTGATCGATCTGCTGTTCGGTCAGCCCCAGTTCTGGCATGTTCGAACCATGCACCACCGAAGCGGGAGAGCGGAAATGTTGTTTGAGCCAGTTGGCGAGTGTCCGCTCACCTCCGACTTGAGCGAAATTAAGTTGCCCCGGATCTTTATTTCCCTCGGCCGTTAGATCCGGACCGTCGTCCCCACCGACGCCGCGAACTTTGTGACAGCCACGACAGCCTAGAGTGTGAAAAAGCGCTTTGGCTTCCACCAAGCCGGGCGCACCGACGCGCGAACGAAGATAATCATCCAGCTGCGCCCGCTCCGATTCCGACAGCTCGGCAAATGCTGAGAGCCAAGGACCCGACGCCGCTTTTTTCTTTTGCTCCAGGTGGCTCTCGTACCAGTTCGCTTTGAATCCCGAAGCGCCCGCACGCGACAGGTCTGGTCCTTCTTGTCCTCCCGCCCCGCCCGGCCGCAGCGTGCCACCACGGCCGTCTAGTCTATGGCAAGCGAGACAGTCGGCTTGCTCAAAAAGCTTTTTTCCATTTTCGAGCCCCGCAAGATTGGAAACACTCAAGTGCGTGTGGCATCCGCCGCAACCGGCATACAGGTACTTTCGCTGCAACATCGGTTCCGGCCAATTTGGAATATTTCCATGGGCATCCGCAGTATCCGTTGCCCGCCCTTGGCCACCATGACAAACCGTGCAGCCATAGCTCGTCGGATCGTGGACGACGTCGGGATGACGGCCGAAAAGTCGATCCCCTTCGATGCCGCTCTCGCCCGGCGCCATGCCGACGTGACAACTCACGCACCGATCCGTCGCTCCGACCTCGCGGCTGACGACCTGTCTAAGCTGAATGGTGAACGCGTCGGCCTGGGACGACGGCAGCTGCGCAGCGATCTTCTTCTGAATGACGCGCCAGTCGCGAAAAAAATTTTCCTTCACCGCTGCTCCAGCTAATATCGCCAGCGCAACGAGGCTCGACCAGAGAAGAAGATGTTTGTTGGCTTTCATGAACCTACTTCGTGCGGTGTTTAAAACGTTCCAATCGTTCAAGCCATTCAAATCGTTTGTACCCCCTCCTTAATCCTCGCCCGCACTCGCGAGGGAGGACAGAGGTGGGGGTTTGAACGGAGCGAAGCGATTGAACTTTTTGAACGATTGCAACCATTTCCCCTAATGCCCCGGCCACTGCGAAGGCGACCAATAAAAATCCCAATTCGGGCCGCGGAAGTGAGTCCCAATAACTGTCAGAACCACAAAGCCACAGACAAAACAGGTGAACAGAGCCAATGCGCCGGCGCGCGTCGAGTTATATTTCTTAAGGGAATGAACGGAGTAGGCCGCGTACGCGAGCGTGAGCAAAGTACCGGGGTTAATGAAGGTAATCAGCAATTGCGGCGTCTGCGGCCACCATTGACGGATCCAGCCAAAGCGGATGACAAACGCTTCCAGCGCAATCACTGCGCCGAGACCAAACACAGCCGCTTGGGCCACTAGCCGACCGCCACCGATGCCACCAAACCAGCTGCCAGTTCCGTCCGTTTCACGATCCAAATAAGGAATCAGTCCAAGACCAATCAGAACGATCATGGGAATACCGACTCCGCCCATAAAAGCAGAGTGCGAAACCAGTTCCTGCAGCCCGAGAAAATACCATGGGGCCTTGGCGGGATTTTCCGGCACCGCCGGGTTGGCAACTTCCTTTAAAGGAGCGTCGAGAAAAATCGCGAGGATCACCGAGAGCGCGATGGTTAACATAAAAATAGCGGCCTCGCCCACCATGAGATGCGGCATAGACGGCACGGTTTGTTCCGGTCCGTCTCCCACCGCCGGCGTTCGTCCTTTGACGATCGCCGCCAAGCTATAGGTTTTTTGCGGAGCCTGGGTAAAAACCGGATAGAGATCTCTTGGGGAAGGGCCGAGTCGGCGATCAGCGTCTGCGGGCTTCGCTAATCCGCCATCTTTGCGAATGCGCCAGAAGTGAACCGCCATCAGTGTCACGAGAATCAGCGGCAGAATCATGACGTGAAATAAGTAGAACCGGATCAGCGCTTCCTCGCCGACGTCTTCTGAGCCGAGCAGAATTAGTTTCTGCAGCCCGCCGATGTCGAACCATTGCGTGATTCCCAGCGCATCGGTGACCTCGCGGGGCGACTGCGCTATATTGGCACCGATGGTAATCGCCCAGTAAGCCAGTTGGTCCCACGGCAGAAGATAGCCGGTAAAAGAAAGACCCAGGGTCACCACAAGAAGCCCCATGCCGATGAGCCAGTTAAATTCGCGCGGTGCTCGATAAGACGCGGTATAAAAGACCCGGGCCATGTGCAGGAGAACAATCACCACCATCATATTTCCTGACCAGCGGTGGATGTTGCGGATAAATCGTCCCGTGGGCACGACGAAATGAATATCTTTGATGGAAAGATAGGCCACATCAGGATAAGGCTTGTAATAAAACATCAAGAGGACGCCGGTGATCACGAGAACGAAAAAGCAAGAGACCGCCGCAATCCCAAGCCCCCAGGTAGTTGACCAGCGCAAACTCCAGCGATGCGCGCGCACCGGGTGGAGATGGAGAAAGACATTGCCAAAGACAAACGTCGAGCGCGTCCGATCCGAAGTCGCCTTCCCCGTTCGGAACATGGTTTCATTCAAACGGCGCGGTACCGCTCTTAGGTTTTCCATGAAGCGCTCGACCGCCGATCCGTTTCTCGTGTGCGCTTTTGGCGCGACTTGATTCATACCGTCACTGTGGTTCCCGTCGGGACGTTTTTTCCCTCGTCGACGATAAAATTGTCGCCGCCTAAATGTTTCACTTCGAGCCAGGGCAAAGCTTTCGGCGCCGGTCCCTTGATCACAGATCCGTCCTTGGCGAACTTGGAGCCATGACATGGACAATCGAACCCCGTGTCAGTGGGCTTGACGATGCAGCCCAAATGCGTGCAGATCCGAGAAATAGCGTGGACGCTATTTCCCTCTTTCACGATCGCCACAGAGCGGCCGACAGGGAGATACGGTTGCTCCATTGGGAGCGATGGTGGGAGCGTGACCCTGAATTTTTTCGCTGGCGACGGAAGCACGGCAGCCTTCGGCAATCGCATCGCGCCAAAGAAACCAAAGAGCAGCGCTGCCGCAGCCGACCACCAAGCCGCAAGGCCAAGGAAATCTCGCCGCGGCATCGCTTCGGCATCGAGGCGCGAACGGCTCTGTGTCGATCTCGCGTCCGTTGTCATGCGGCCCTCCACTCGGTTTGAAAGCTTACCCGCTCCATGGCGATGGCATCGGCCGGACAGCGTTCCACGCAAAGAGCGCAGCGAATGCAGCGGTCTTCGTCCTTCAGAATCGCCGAATTCTCTTCCAGGTTCGGGTCATCGCCGAGCTCCGAACCGAGCAGCTCGGCGATATCCGGCGTTGGTTTCAGCGCTGAGAGCGGAATAATTTTCAGACACAGTGTGGGACAGACATCGGCACAACCGCCGCAGAGGATACAGCGATTTCCGTCGAATACCGGCGTCACGCCGCAATCGAGGCAGCGTGACGCTTCGCGCATTGCTTCATTTGAGGTGAGGCATTTTTCCACCTGTCCTGTTGGTTCCTGCAAACGTTCTCGCGGCGTTGCCGTTGACAACTCTACGCGTCGGATGCGCTCGTAGCCCCGTTCACGCTGATAACGGTCCAGCCGGACAAAGCTCATGAGGGTTTCTGGATGAAGCGCCCGCCCGGTTACATATTGGTAAACAGAGCGAGCTGCTTTTTTTCCCGAAGCCACAGCATCGATCAACAGTCTCGTTCCATGGGCAAGATCCCCGGCGACAAAGACGCCCTTCGCCGTGGTCATGAGCGTGAGTGGATCGACTTTGGGCCAGCCGGGGCGGAATTGGTCGATGTCATTGCCGCGTTCCTCCAAAAAAGACAGATCGGGCGCCTGTCCGGCAGCAATCAAAATAGTGTCACAGTCCAGAATCAGCCGATTCGTTTCGTCGAATTGCGGCGCAAAACGTTTCTGCTCATCATAAACGCGCAAGCATTGTTTGATCTCCAAGCCAACGACGTTTCCCTGCTCTCCGCGCCGAATCGCCACGGGCCCCCAACCCGAGAGTCGCTCAATCCCTTCCTCTTCGCCTTCGCGAATCTCCACCGTGTCGGCCGGCATTTCCTCCAGAGTTTCGAGCGAAACTAATCGAACTCGACGTGTCGCCGAGAGACGAGCTGCCACACGCGCCGCATCGTAGGCGGCTTGTCGGACGACGCTGCGCGCCACGTCATAGGCGACATTGCCGCCGCCTATGACGACTACATCCGAGCCCAGTGACAAGCTCTCACCCAGGGCTACCGCGCGCAAAAAGTCAACGCCGCCATACACACCCGGCCCCTGCTCTCCTGGGAGACCCAGCGCTCTTGGGCGCTTTGCCCCCACGGCAATGATCACGGCGGAGAAATCCTCTCGTAGCGAGCGGAACGAAACATCTTCCCCGACCTTGGTGCTGGAACGGATTTTGACGCCGAGTGCCTCGATCACGGCGACTTCGCGCCGAATCAATTCGCGGGGCAGCCGGTATTCGGGCACACCTACAGCGAGCATGCCTGCAGCTACGGGCTCCAGTTCGAACACGACCGGTGTAAAGCCCAAAAGCGCAAGGTCATGCGCCGCGCTGAGCCCGGCCGGGCCCGAACCGATGATCGCGACGCCTTCACCGTTGGCGGGGATTAGATTCCCCTCAGTGGCGGCGCGGAGCACGGACGCCATTTCCTCGGCATCGCCGGCGATTTGCGGCACATGGTTCCTGAGCCCGTCAAGAATCTTATCCGCTGGCTGCGCTTCGGCGCCGTGGGATTCGCAGACGAATCGTTTTAGCGCGCGAATGGCAATCGGCCGATCCCGCGCGACGAATGAACCATCGTCGTCGGTGCGCGGAAGTTTGCCACGACGGCACGAAAGCTCGCATGGCGCGCCACAGATTCGCCCACAAATGGATGCAAATGGATTGGGGCCTCTCGCGATCAGATACGCTTCTTCAAAATCACCATTGGCAATCGCGCGCACATACCCGCGCGCGTCCGTGTGCACGGGGCAAGCGACCTGGCAGGCGATCAACTTCTTATGGTGATCGCCTTGGGGTCGATCGGCTTGGATCTGTATAGTCTGATCTTCGAACATTATTCTTTCAGTTGCTTTTGAGTCCCGTCTGCTCAGTTCGTATCCTGCGAGCCTTGGCCAAATCCTTCAGCGTCGTTCGTTCCATCAATTCGCCTACGACCTTCTGCCTCAACTGCTTCCAGCGAAAATGCAGCGGACAGGGATCGGCATCAGCGCACCTGTGACTCCAGAAGATACAGCGCTCGAGAAAATTCGATCCTTCCAGTGGGAGAAGGATTTCTTTCACAGATAAATCCTTCGGTTTGCGCGCCAGCGCATACCCACGGACCACGCCTCGCGACGACACCAGCACCCCGGCTCGAGCGAGTTTTTGAAAAATCTTCGCCAGAAAATTTTCCGGCAGGCTCCCCGCCACTGCGATCTCGTGTAACAACATTACCGTCCCGAAAGGCTTCTCGGCTAATACAAGCAAACCCTCAATGGCGTATGAACTTTGGAGTCCGAGTTTCAACTGCGCTCACCGGAGTCAAAGGAGTCATTTAGTCCTTTGGCTATTTGGCAAAACGCAAGGCGCATACCACATCGAACAACTTAAGTAAGCGGGAACTTCCGCTTGTTTAGCTCTGATCTTTTCAAAAAAGGGAAAACCGGCGGTAGTTTTTCTAAATTCTGCAAAACGTTGTGCGAACTTCATGACCGTTCATGTGATCTCGTTTAGTTTGCTGCGGGTCGGTCTACGTTGGCCTAACGTGAACTTGTGCAAAGTCCTTCCCGTTGGAATAATCGCCGATCGCACAGGCAACGTCTCATGGTGTCCGGCGTCAGATTTGCGACTGTGCAACTATCTGCGAGTACGGAAACAAGCTGGAAGCAACCCGCCAGCGACTAAGGAAGCATTGATGCGAAGCTTCGAAGAGCTGTTGAAAGAGTCTTCAACAATCCACGGCCACCATTGTGCCGGTCAAGTGCTGGGCGTCCGTATGGCCATGATCGGTTGCCGAGAAGTTGGCATCGATGAGCCGAAGAACTGCAAAAAACTGATCATCTACGTGGAAATGGATCGCTGTGCGACGGATGCTGTCCAGGCCGTGACGGGCTGCTCACTCGGCAAACGAACGCTCAAGTTTCTTGATTACGGCAAAATGGCAGCGACTTTCATCAATACTGAAACCCAGCAAGCGGTCCGGATCCTGGCGAAAGACGATGCACGTGCGCAGGTACCTCGTTATGCAGGAAGCACCGACAATTGGCGAGACGCACAAAAACAAGCCTACCGTGTGATGCCCGAAGCACTGCTTTTCTCAATCCGCAGCGTAGTCACACAAGTTCCCCCCAGAGATATGCCGGGATATCGCGGAGAGCGCGTCTACTGCACGAACTGCGGCGAAGGAATAAATTTCGATCGTGAAGTACGGATCGGCGGTCAGACACTCTGTGTCCCCTGTGCACAGAGTCTCAATTTTATTGGAAACGGCGCCGGCAACCACACGAGCCCGCCGAAAATACTATTGATTGTCGGTTATAAGAAAGTCGGAAAGACAACTCTCATCGAGAAAATCATCCCCGAACTTTCCCGTCGCGGCTATCGCGTCGGCACCGTAAAGCATCACCATTCAGATATTCCGGTCTCTTTCGACACCGCCGGTACAGATTCATCGCGACACCGCCAGGCGGGCGCAATTGCTGCCGCTTTGGCCAGCCCAACCGAGATCGCGTTTTTTCGAAACGGCGAGACTTCCATTTCTTTGGACCAGATCGTCTCTGGGTTGGGAGCGATGGACATTGTTCTGGTCGAGGGATTTCATCAAGAAGCGAGGAACAAGATCGAAGTCTTGGGGGCTACGAACGAACCACTCTGCAAAAATGATCGCCGTCTTCTCGCCGTCGTGACGCCGAGTCCCCACTCGATAGCTGTTCCGGCGTTTGCGCCGAGCAGTATCAAAGCTTTGGTCGATTTGATCGAGCGCCAAGTGCTGAAGGCGGAATGATAGATTGGGGACTGATTAATTCGTTTTTGATGGCTTGCGGTTTTGAATCAACCTGTCACGCAGGAATTCAAGGATTCCGACGTGTTTGTGTGAATCGTGAATCATGGTCGTATAAAGCAAAGTAAACACGTCGCGAGCTAACCCCTTGCTCTCTTTTTTCAGTTTTTCATATTCTTGAATTGCGCTCCGTTCGGCGGCAACAAACAGCACCACCGATCGAAGTAACGGGTCAGCTTTTTCGTCTCTGCGCCGGGGGTTTGCCGGTCGGCTCGATGATAACTCGTCTTTGAGCTTCGAAATCATACGGCCGGTAAGCTCGTGATGCCTTTCCTCGTCGGCGATGATGAGACCGAGAAGAAAACGGATCAAGGGATCGCTCGAGTCATTGGCCATCTGTCGATACCTCGAAAGCCATCGTTCTTCATGTATCGTCTGCGATTGGATTTCGTTCATGAGTCGCTGAACCGAAGACACTTCTGGCGACTCGGGTATCCCCCATATCTCATCCTCTGCTCGTTGACGGGCAATGAGTTTGATCGATTTCGATCGTCGATCTCGGGCCATCCTATTCTCCTTCATGGAGGTTGTGCGCAGCACTGAGCGGCCGCGGTCTGACGCAATATAATCGAGCAACCCATATGCCACAACACTGCGACGATAAGCCGCGTGGTGGTTCTGAAAACTGAGAAACAGTCCGCATTTATTTCCGACAAGTGCGAAGAATCTGTCGAGAAACCGAGCGAACGATCGATAATGCCGTGGCATCCGTATTGCGGTAGTGCTTGGCAAAATTCGAACAAGGCGTGATCAATGACAACCGTCGAAAGTCTGATTGCTCATTATCGTGAGATCCTTGAGAGCGTTCCTCTGGAGCTCGCCACGGACTGGAAGAAACAGAATCCCGGCAAGAAGGTCGTGGGCTGTTATCCGGTCTATACTCCGGTCGAACTGATCCATGCTGCCGGTATGCTGCCGCTCGGCGTCATTGGCGCCGGCAACCGACTGGAGATCGCCCACGCCGACTCCCGCTTCCAATCCTTCGTTTGCTCTATCGTAAAAAGCACCCTTGAATTGGGTCTGACCAACAGACTTAAGTTTCTCGACGGCATGGTTTTTCACTCGATCTGTGATCCCGCGCGCAATCTCGCTAGCGTCTTCACGCGGAATTTTCCTGATCTTATGGTG
>Ga0207701_10000480_pt1 | contig 41132 bp, 25 predicted proteins | sample KBSSwiSSwithPhiX_FD_184294 | JGI IMG/M metagenome (GOLD analysis project Ga0207701, IMG submission 184294) | Switchgrass rhizosphere bulk soil microbial communities from Kellogg Biological Station, Michigan, USA, with PhiX - S5 (SPAdes) (version 2) | ecosystem: Environmental > Terrestrial >... | reverse complement strand
TTACTGCAGTCAAACCGTCCTGGACGGCAAGAGGTACAACGGTTGCGTTAATTGAATCGAGCTTCTTAAAGTTTCCTGATCCCATTAATGCCCCAATATGATTTTCAGGATGGGCAGGGTCCTGGTAGACCAACCGGTACTTTAAAACAAAAGCTGTTATTCCTCTTTCACTTAGCCATCTTGCTACGGCAGCTCCCTCGTGTTCAATCGCCAGTGCGTGGAAAGCTCCGCCGGGCGCGATGATAATAGCAGTTCCATTTGGTTTTGAAGGAAGAAAAGCGGTAAGAGAAGGCTTCGAGACATCCATAACTATCTTCATATTACCCGCCGTGAGTTCACGTTCATTCCAGGTCCAGTTCTCTGATCCGGGAGCAACACCTTTGTATAATGGAATTACATTATTCTGCGCATTCGTTAATGAACCGATCAACAATAACAGCAATAATGCCACCGACACTTTTTTCATAAAAAATCTTTTTGATTTATTATCATCTCGCACGATCATGAATCAAAGGTAAATCGCACTTCCATTCAACGATTTATTTCGATAAAATAACGTCATCAAAAGCGGCGAGGCTGTCCAAAAAACAGTTTGATTGTCATATTGAGTTTGGCCCGCAGCCTCGAAGGATGCTGATAAGAAAAGAGAGAAAAGTAACGAGCAGACGTAGCCAACAAAAAAAACCGCTTTTTCATACAGAAGGATTTTTTTGTTGGGAAATTAAAAGGGCAATCCTACCGGCGACTTATACCGATGATGGATAATTTAACGAGTGCAATTTATACCAGCAAAACAGTCCGACCGTCCCCTGCTGTCTTCATTATGTATTTTTTATTTTTTGGTTATCCCGTCATCACTAAAACGCAGGTGGAGTTCGCCGGTCTGTCAACATTTTTTAAAAAAACTTTGGTTCGTTCATTGCCGAACCAAAAAAACCAATTAGCTTTGATCCGACAATTGAATAAAAATGGCTTCCCCGGCAACGAAACGAAGAACAGACAGCCTTTCAGAAAAAGTAGAACAAATGGGAATTATGATCGAGCAAATGGGACATGCACCCGTCCCCGGGAGAATTATGTCTTACCTCATGCTTTCAGAACCGCCCTATCGCGACTTTTATGAAATCCAGGAATTTTTAAAAGCCAGTAAAAGCTCCGTTAGCACAGCCCTTAACCAGCTGATGCAGGGAGGCGTCGTGAATTACATCACCTTCAGCGGTGACCGTAAACGATATTTCCAGATCAATACCAAAGGACTATTAAATACCATCAAACAGCAATACAAACAGGGCCAGGTATTAAATGATATGGTAAGTGAAACCCTGTTACACCGGAAGAATTCCGAATTCCCCCGATTTAACAGGGAACTTAATGAAGTGGTAGAGTTTAGTTCATATGTTCATAATGGAATAAAAAAGCTAATCGACGATTGGGAAAAAACCCGTAAATAATTTTTTTTGGAATTTGGTTCGTTTAGTTTAGAACTAATATAACAAGCAAATTGAACAATAAACAAAAGAGCGTACACAATTTAAAAAACACAAAAAACAACTAAAGATGAAAAAAACAATGGTACTATTCGCCGGATTATTCTTGCTGATGTTAACGAATACTGTGAATGGTCAATCAAAAACAGGTGCAGATTATTTTGAAGGTAAATGGAGTATCCTGTTAAAAGCACTTCCCCAGGGCGATGCCAAAATGATCTTTGTCCTTGAAAAGAAAGACGCAACCATTGTTGGCACGGTGCAGGATTCTACCGGCAAGGAAATTTCAAAAATTGACAAAGTAGAATTGAGTGACACCAGTGCTACTGTTTACTTTAACACCCAGGGTTACGACGTAAACCTCGCGATGAATAAGAAAGACGAGGACCATATTACCGGGAGCCTGATGAGCATGTTTGACGCAGAAGGCGAACGTATTAAAGAACCCAAGAAATAAGATAAGCCGCCCATTTACGGAAAAAATGAATAGCGGATCTATTTTGTGTACAGCCGGCATGATGAGTCCCGACAGGTCCGGATCAATGCCGGCTGAACATTTTTTAAAATTGACGCCATGAAAAAGTTTATTCCTTTCCTTTTGCTATCGTTTGGGTTTGTTGTGTCAATGGCACAAAACGGTAATCAATTACGCACTGTGTCATTTGACGGTAACTGGCGTTTCAAGAAGGACAGTGTAATTGATGCTTCGTCCATGTCTTTTGATGACTCCAAATGGCGGGCGCTTGACTTGCCTCACGACTGGAGCATTGAGGACCTGTCTGCCGGACAGGTAGGCCTGCCAAATCAATCCGATTCGGTTATTGGCCCGTTTACGACAAGAAGTGTTGGTACAACAGCAACTGGCTACACTGTCGGTGGCATCGCCTGGTATAGAAAGCACTTTACTCTAACTAATACATCAAATAAAAACGTCGCCATTTATTTTGACGGCGTTTACATGAACAGCGATGTATGGATTAATGGTCATCATATCGGTAATCATCCCTACGGATATACACCATTCTATTATGATCTTACGCCATACCTCAAACAAAACGGGGAAAATGTCCTTTCAGTACGAGTCAGGAATGAAGGAAAGAACTCCCGCTGGTACAGCGGTTCAGGGATCTACCGCCATGTATTTCTAACGATAACCAACCCCGTACATATCGAACAGTGGGGCGTTTATATAACGACACCTAAAGTCTCAGAAACCTCTGCCTCGGTAAATATACAAACAGCAATTATCAACGATGAGCAAAATGGCCATCGACTGAAACTCCGTGCAAAAATACTTGATGCAAAAAATAAAGTTGTTGCAACGACAGAAACCAATATCCCAATATCTCAATCTCATAATATCCCAATATCCCAAACTATTGAATTACCGGCTCCTCATCTTTGGTCAACCGAATCGCCTTATCTCTATCATGCAGTAACAGATATTCTGCAGGGTGAAAAAATCATTGATCATGTTGTAACAAATTTTGGGATTCGCTCGATCAACATTACTGCGGATAAGGGTTTTCTTCTCAATGGTAATCCTGTGGAATTAAAGGGTGGATGCGTACATCATGACAATGGTCCCTTAGGTGCGGCAACAATAGATCGTGCTGAGGAAAGAAAAGTGGAGCTGCTAAAACGGTTCGGTTATAACGCAGTACGCACAAGCCACAACCCTCCTTCCATTCAATTCCTTGATGCATGTGACCGGCTCGGTATCATTGTTATTGATGAAGCTTTTGATCAATGGCAACGACATAAAAACCCTGAAGATTATGGCTTATATTTCGATACCTGCTGGCAACGCGATATAGATGCAATGGTGCTTCGCGACCGCAATCATCCTTCGGTTATTTTCTGGAGCATTGGTAACGAGATCAATGAAAGGGCAGATGCAGAAGGTATTGCTATAACAAAAAAATTACGTGATGAAGTAAAGCGACTCGATAATACCCGCCCCGTTACAGAGGCCCTTTGTTTCTTTTGGGATCATCCCAACTATAAATGGGACACCACTGCAGCCGCTTATGCTTTACTTGATGTGGGCGGTTACAATTATCAATGGCAAGTGTACGAAACCGATCATGCAAAATACCCACAACGGATCATGATGGGTACAGAATCATTTCCGCTACAGGCATTTGAAAACTGGCAGAAGGTGGAACAACATCCTTATGTGATTGGGGATTTTGTTTGGACGGCGATGGATTATCTTGGAGAAACAGGTATTGGTCATACCGAACTTGATAAGCTTTCAAAATTTGCAATGGAGTTTCCCTGGTTCAATGCATGGTGTGGAGATATTGATCTCATTGGTGGCAAAAAGCCCCAATCTTATTATCGTGATGTCCTCTGGAATCGCAGCAAGCTTGAAATGCTGGTTCATTCACCTGTTCCGGAGGGACATAAAGAAGCGATAAGTTTTTGGGGGTGGCCAGATGAATCGGCTGCTTACACTTTTCCCGGTGCTGACGGAAAGCCTTTGCAGGTTCATGTGTACACAAAATACGATTCGGTGCGTCTTGTCCTCAATGGCATAACAATTGGCGTGCAAAAGGCATCTGATCAAACAAAACTTACAGCATCATTCAACATTAACTATGAACCGGGAGAGTTGAAAGCTGTCGGCTTGAAAAATGGTAAGGCCGTTGATTCCGTTGTATTAAAAACAGCAGGCAAAGCCGCTGGCATACGTCTTGTTGCAGATCGAAAAAACATACATGCAAATCAAAATGATCTCGCTTATGTTACAGCAGAAGTAATTGATGCAAATGGTAACGTTGTTCCGGATGCGGCATTGCTTTTGCATTTTAGTGTGAGTGGCAATGGTAAGATTATCGCAACGGGCAATGCAAATCCTTCGGGCATGGAAAGCATGCAACAACCACAACACAAAACTTTCAAAGGCAGATGTTTGGCGATCGTCCAACCAGGAAGCAATGCGGGTAAGATTATATTAAAAGCTGAAGCAACGGGGTTGAAGGCATCGCAGGTAGTTATCAATACGCAATAAGGGAAGTAAATTTTTTAGATCCGGAATAAGCAGCGCTACCCGACACATAAAATATCAATACCATTGTTTATCTGTTAATCACCGCAATATGTCATCTTCAAATTTTCGCAAGGGCTTACTGGTCTTGTTTGTCTTTAATTCTTTCATCACGCAGGCGCAAAATAATTTGGTTCAATTTAGTGATGAGCTTACTAAAAAATTTACAACAGCAGATACATTATTGAAGTCTCCTTATGTGGATGTTGATGAATGGCGGGATAAACCAATTCGTCATCGTTATGTGCATGGCGGATTTAAAGGCACGGAAACCCGCTTCTCTTTTTATTTTCCACCCAAAGAAAAATATGAAGGTCGCTTTTTTCAATACATCACTCCGTTTCCGGATAACGAATATTTATCACAGGGTGCATCAGGAGAGGAGGACAAGATCGGGTTTTCTGTTAGCAGTGGAGCTTATTTTATAGAAACCAACGGAGGTGGGAGGATTGACTTCGGTAAGCCGGGGTTTGCATCTGACCCATCTATTGGTGCTTATCGTGCCAATGCTGCATCTGCGCAATTTTCACGTGTGGTTGCGGTCCAAATATTTGGTGGAAAAAGGCCTTATGGTTATGCTTTCGGCGGAAGCGGTGGCGCTTATCGCACCATCGGTGGCATAGAAAATACGGAGGACGTGTGGGATGGGGTTGTTCCGTATGTTGTGGGATCACCTATGGCCATTCCAAACGTGTTTACTGTGCGCATGCATGCCATGCGTGTTTTGAAAGATAAGTTGGCCCAGATAATTGATGCCGTGGAACCGGGCGGCAGCGGCGATATGTATGCAGGACTGAACGCGGAAGAAAAAGACGCGTTGCAGGAAGTAACAAAAATGGGCTACCCTCCGAAATCATGGTTTGGGTATAAGACAATGGGCATTCATGGATTTTTGGTGCTTTACCAGGGTGTGGTGATGGCAGACAGAAAATATTTTACAGATGATTTCTGGAAAGTTCCCGGCTATCTTGGCGCAAATCCGCCTCCATCACTTTTAAAGGCGCGCATTCAAAAAGTAAGTAAGATAAAAGCAGGCATACCTGTTGATGAAGCTGCAAGACTGGGTTTAATAGAATCCCCGTCGGCGCAGGAGCGCGGTACTGCCGAAGCAGCATGGAAGAGCATGGGTGAAAAAGAAGGAACCATGCCGGTCGCATTTCAATTAGAAGACATGTTGCCCGATATTGACTTTCCGGGCGGAGACCTGGTCATTAAAAGTGGAACCGCCGTAGGTAAGACCCTGCAGTTGACAAAAATAGCCGGCGATAAAGTTATCATTGGTCCTGCAGATGCCAGGGTTCTTGCGCAGGTTAAGCAAGGTGACGAAGTACAGGTGGATAATTCTAATTTTCTCGCTGTGCAAACTTATCACCGTCACCAGGTTCCCGGTAATGAATATAAGGTATGGGACCAGTTTCGCGACAAAGATGGTAGACCCATTTACCCGCAGCGGCCGATGATGCTTGGGCCACTGTTTACCAGGAGTGCTTCCGGTGTGTTACCTGGTGGTAAATACAAAGGCAAAATGATTGTGCTCGCATCATTGTGGGATCGTGAAGCTTTTCCCTGGCAGGCCGATTGGTATCGTTTGAAAGTGATGGAAAACCTGGGAGCTGAAACAGACAATCATTTTAGACTTTGGTACACAGATCACGCGCTGCATGGTGATCTTACCAAACAGGAAGACCCGACTCATACAGTCAGTTATCTTGGAGTGTTACAGCAAGCATTACGTGACTTAAGTGCATGGGTTGAAAAAGGCATAGCTCCACCGGCAACAACAAACTATAATATTGAAGATGGACAAGTTATTGTACCTCCCACTGCCACAGAGCGCAAAGGCATTCAGCCTGTCTTAACGTTAAAAGCAAATGGAGGTGAACGAGCTGAAGTCAAAGTTGGTGAACCCGTAACTTTCAACGCCATTATTGAATTACCGCAAAATACAGGAAAAATTGTAGCAGCTCAATGGGACTTCGAAGGCGCAGGTAGTTTTGGGGTTGAAGGAAAATTAATTCCTGATGGTAACAGTAGTACTCGTGTGACTCTAAAAACTTCTCACGTTTTCACTAAACCGGGAACTTATTTCACAACATTAAGAGGTGTTGCGCAGCGGCAAGGCGATGTAAGGACGCCGTATGCAAGAATACAAAATCTTGCACGGGTGCGGATAATAGTAAGATAGGAAAATTTGGTTCCAGGGTACAGAGCCAGGCAAACAAAACAAAATTTATACGCACAAAACTAAAAATGATGAACGCAAAATTGAAAAAAGCGACATTGATTTCTTGTGCACTGAGCATTATGCTTTTTGCTCCCGCTGTTACCCGCGCGCAAAATTCTGCAAAGCATCGCCTGATTGTGGTTACAGATATCGGTAATGAACCGGATGATTTCATGTCAATGGTTCGGCTGATGTTGTACACAAACCAGATCGATCTTGAAGGACTCATTGCTTCTACATCGATCCATCAATCAAAGAAGGTTAGCCCGGACCTTATAATTAAAGTGATCAACGCCTACGGAAAAGTACAACCGAATCTGTTGAAACATGAACCGGGATTTCCGACCGCGCAAAAATTGCTGAGCCTGGTAAAAAAAGGCCTCCCGGTTTATGGAATGGAAGGTGTAGGTGAAGGGAAGGATTCGGAAGGCTCTGAATGGATCATTCGGGCGCTCGAAAAAGATGATAAACGTCCTCTGTGGGTATCGATTTGGGGCGGTGCAAACACGGTTGCCCAGGCGCTCTGGAAAATAAGAGCTACCAAAACTGACGCAGCAGCAATAAAACTGATCAGCAAACTCAGAGTGTATACTATTTCGGACCAGGACAATAGCGGGCCATGGATACGTAAGAATTTTACTGATCTGTTCTATATCTGCAGCCCGGGAATTTATATGAAGGCAACATGGATAGCCATAAACCTGGTAGCGCCCGGCGCAAACAATGAAGTAGTAAGCAATGCGTGGCTGTTGCAAAACATCCAGGAAGGACATGGACCATTGGGGGCAATTTACCCAGACGTTTCTTTTGGAATGGAGGGCGATACGCCTTCATGGCTGGCGATGATTCCAAACGGGTTGAATGATCCGGAGCACCCGAATTCCGGTGGTTGGGGAGGTCGCTATGAATTGTATACTCCACCGTTCAATCCGAAGGAAAAATGGATTATGCCTCTTGAAGAAGAAACGAGGCCATTTTGGACGAATGCCATAGATGAATTCACACCATGGGTGCAGGGAAAATGGGGAAGGGCTACCGTTAAAGATACAGGGACTTATAAGAGCAATCATGTAACGATATGGCGATGGAGGGAGGAGATCCAATACGATTTCGCAGCAAGAATGACCTGGTGTCATAAGGATTACAAAAATGCTAATCACCCGCCTGTGGCCAAACTCAATATGCCGGATTCAATTATTGTCAGGTCAGGTGCAACTTTTGAACTCGATGGCAGTACATCGTCGGACCCCGACGGAGACGGATTGAGTTTTCTATGGTTTCAATATCCCGAAGCAGGAACTTTGAAAAAGAAGATAGCCGTTACTCCCGCGGATAATATGCCAGTGATACCGGAGTTAAAAGCGCCCGAAGTGGATACTCCCCAAACAACACATTTTATTTTGAAAGTGACGGACAAAGGAGCACCTTCTTTGACCCGTTATAAAAGAGTGATTGTAACTATAATTCCAAAGTAGGACCGAATGAAAACCCCGGCGTTACATTGGAAAAGCCGTTAACGATGTATCCACTAAACATTCCAGTAAACATGAAAGTTCAAAATAAAACAATTGTAGTCACAGGCGGTGGAAGCGGGATGGGACGTGAATTGGTGCTGAACCTTCTTTCCAAATCCGCGAAAGTGATTGCTATTGATGTCAACGAGGCTGGATTAAATGAAACACTGGCATTGGCCGGGAATTGGAAAGGTTCACTGGGAACCTTTGTCGTCGATATTTCAAATAAAATATCTGTTGAAAAGCTATTTAACGATGTGATGGCTCAATATGGCCATCTTGACGGAATTATTAATAATGCCGGAATCATTCAGCCCTTTATGAAAGTAAATGACCTGGGTTATGATGCGATCGAACGAGTGATGAATGTGAATTTCTATGGCACGCTTTACCTGGTAAAGGCAGTTTTACCACATCTGCTTACACGCCCTGAAGCGCATATCGTGAATATTTCAAGCATGGGCGGCTTTCTGCCTGTGCCCGGTCAAACAATTTATGGCGCCTCGAAAGCAGCTGTAAAACTTTTAACCGAAGGGCTTAATTCAGAACTTGCTGACACTAATGTAAAGGTTACCGTGGTTTTTCCGGGAGCAGTAAACACGAATATTGCCAGGAATTCAGGATTGAAAAACCAGGCGCAATCTCCAGCTGAGCAAAAGCCGGGTCAGATTTTATCAGCTTCAAAGGCAGCGGAGATCATAATTAATGGAATGGAAAATGATCGTTACCGTGTTTTAGTGGGAAAAGACTCAGTATTCATGGATATGATTTACAGGTTTAACCCCAAACGTGCTGCGGGGTTCATCAGCAAAAAAATGAAGGCGCTGTTGGCTGCCAAATAAAGTTCTTTGAATAATCACGTACCAGGAATTTTGAAACAGACCGCTAAAAACTATGGCCGTCCTCCTCTATAACAGGACTGCCGGAAAAGCCATTTAGTATTTTTTACTGTTTGCTGGCCATTTCGTATGTTCGCATTATGAAGCGGACCCAATCCATTCCCGATATCGCAGGTCTTGAAAAAAGTCATCTATCACACCTTTCGATTGACTGCGTCATTTTTGGATACCATGAAAAACAGTTGAAGATCCTTTGTACACGGATAGGTGGCATGAAGGGTTGGCTGCTTCCCGGTGGGTTTATCCGCAAAACGGAGGATATTGATGATGCCGCTTCGAGAATACTGGAAGAACGAACCGGCGTTAAAGATCTTTACCTTAACCAGTTTCGTGTGTTTGGTAAACCCGATCGCAGCTGGACGAACACCGAAGAATGGGACGAATTGAAAAGGGTGTCAAAACCAGGCGGTAAACTGTTAAAGTGGCTTACCGACAGGTTTGTGTCGATCGGTTACTACGCATTGACCGAATACAGCAAGGTAACACCAGGCCCGGGTTTGTTCGACAGCGAATGCAGCTGGTTTGACATTTATGACCTGCCGCAAATGTTGTTGGATCATAAAGAAATATCCGATGAAGCCTTTAAGACCCTGCAACAACGGCTGCACCACGAACCAACAGGACTAAACCTGCTTGCGGAGAAATTTACGCTCCCGGAATTGCAGGCACTCTATGAAACGATCCTTGAAAAAAAACTCGACCAACGAAACTTCACCAAGAAACTTATTTCGCTCAACCTAATTAAAAAACTAAATGAAAAAAAATATATAGGGGGTCATCGTGCTCCTACCCTGTTTAAATTCAACAAGCGGGAATACCATCACGCTATAAAACACGGTGTAGAACTGGCATTCTAAAAAAACCAGGTCCTGAAAAAACTAATTGATACAGTAACTAAATTATTAACAACAGAAAAAAGAGATTTTATGAAATTGCCTGCCTTATTAAAAAAAGGTTTTTACGGGCTTGCTATCGCGTCACTCACATTGCTTTTTGGTTTCAACAGGGCTGAAAAACCAAAGGTGCTTGTGTTTTCAAAAACTGAAGGTTTCCGGCATCAATCTATCGAAGCAGGAAAATCAGCATTTGAAAAAATGGCGGCTGAAAAAGGATTTGATGTTGAATTTACCGAAGATGCCGGGCGGTTTACCAATGCCAACCTGAAACAATTCAACGCAGTTGTGTTTTTGAATACAACCGGCGATGTGTTGAACAATGAGCAACAGGAAGAATTTGAAAGATACATTCAGGCAGGTGGCGGTTATCTCGGCATTCATTCCGCAACGGATTGCGAATACGAATGGCCCTGGTATGGACGATTGGCCGGTGCTTATTTCATGGATCATCCCAATCCAAAAAATGTTCAAACCGGAAAGTTTTACGTGGTGCAGAAAGACAATTTTGCTACCAAAGGGATGCCCGATGAATTTGAACGTACTGACGAGTTTTATAGTTTCAAACAAATCAGCCCTGCAATCAACGTACTGGTGAAAATTGATGAATCAACATACCAGGGAGGAAAGAATGGCAAAGATCACCCCATGAGTTGGTACCAGGAATACGATGGAGGCCGTTCTTTTTATACAGCAATGGGTCATACCGATGCCACTTTTTCGGAGCCGCTTTTTTTAAATCATATTTGGGCAGGGCTGAATTATGTAATGGGCGGAGATAATCCAAAGCCGCTTGATTTTAACAAAGCAAAACCGGAAGAAAATCGTTTTTCAAAAGTTGTATTGGAAGAAAAACTGAACGAACCCATGGAGCTAAGTGTATTGAACGATGGACGTGTCCTGTTTATCGAACGACATGGCGCGGTACGGCTTTACAATACGAAAACAAAATCCTTAAAGACCATTGCTACCATCCCAGTCAGCACGAAATACAAAGACAAGAAAGGCGCAGTTTCAGAAGCAGAAGATGGTTTGCTCGGGCTTAACAAAGACCCCAATTTTGCAACCAATCATTGGATATATCTTTATTTTTCGGACCCTGTCAAATCAGAAAATGTTTTAGCCCGATTTACATTGGTAGGCGATAAGCTCGATTTGAAATCAAAGAAAATTTTGCTCGTCGTACCTACGCAACGCGAACAATGCTGTCATACTGCCGGTTCGATTGCCTGGGACAAAGACGGCAATCTTTATTTATCAACCGGTGATAACACCAGCCCGAGGGCAACTGCCTATGCACCGATTGATGAGCGCCCGGAGAGAGGACCATGGGATGCACAAAAGTCATCCGGGAATACAAACGACCTGCGTGGAAAGATCATCCGCATTAAGCCGCAGGCAAACGGAACTTATACCATCCCGGATGGAAATCTTTTTGCAAAAGGAACTCCGAAAACAAGACCCGAGATCTATACGATGGGCCACCGCAACCCATTCAGGATATCTGTAGATAAAAAGACAGGATTTGTTTATTGGGGTGAAGTGGGACCCGATGCCAATGCAGACTCCACAAGAGGACCCGCGGGACAGGATGAGGTTGGCCAGGCAAAAAAGGCAGGAAACTACGGATGGCCATATTTTGTAGGAGATAATAAGGCATATCCTAAAGTTGATTTCGCCGACAACAAGATCGGTGAAAAATTTGATGCTATGCACCCGGTTAATACCTCTCCGAACAATACAGGATTGCAGGAACTACCTCCTGCACAAAAAGCATTTATTTGGTATCCGTATGGTGAATCAAAGGAATTTCCATTGGTGGGAACCGGCGGACGCAATGCAATGGCAGGACCTGTATTCTATTCTGACGATTTCAAAAAAGCCACAAGAGCATTTCCTGCTTATTACGATGGAAAGTTATTTGCTTATGAATGGATGCGTGGATGGATCATGTCGGTGACGATGGATAATGAAGGCAACTACTCTTCGATGGAGCGGTTCATGCCCAGTTACAAATTCAGTAACCCGATGGATATGGAATTTGCAGATAATGGAGACCTGTATATGCTTGAGTATGGTTCGGGATGGTTTACGGGAAATGATGATGCACGACTGATCCGCATTGAGTACAACGGCGGCAACAGGAAGCCGGCGATTGAATTGTCATCGGATAAACTTGGTGGCTCACTTCCGTTTACTGTTAATCTTTCATCAAAGGGAACTAAAGACGCAGATGGCGATCCTTTAAAGTATTCCTGGAAGATCACTTCTAAAAACGGGTATGCAAAAACGTTCAATGAACCCGATGCACAGGTTACGCTTTCCAAAGCGGCCGTGTATAAAGCAACGCTTACCGTGACTGATAATAAAGGTGCTGTTTCAACACGATCGGTGCAATTAACTGCGGGCAATGAACCTCCTGCTCTTTCATTCGACATCGGCAAAAACAATAAGTCATTTTATTATAACAATAAAACCTATAATTATAAGGTAGCGGTTAAGGACAAGGAAGACGGTTCACTGGCAAATGGAAAAATCAAACCATCACAGGTAGCCGTTAATATTGACTATCTCGCAGAAGGATTTGACAAAGCTGAAATTGCGCAGGGACATCGTACTGCTGAAGAAAGTATAAAGATTTCAAGAGGACAGCGGCTGATCCAGGCGAGCGATTGCAAATCCTGTCACAGTCCCACTAAAAAATCAGTTGGTCCTTCTTATGTGGCCATTTCAAAAAAGTACTATACAAAACCGGGTGCAGCCGAATCACTCGCTAAAAAAGTTATTAGCGGCGGCAGCGGCGTCTGGGGCAATGTGGCCATGGCAGCACATCCAAAAATAACTTCTGCCGACGCAGCGGAAATGGTGAGATATATATTGGATGCCGGCCAACCCAAACCAAAAGTAAAATCGCTTCCTGTTGAAGGTGCATATACTGTCAAGTTGCCTCTCGCGGACAAAGGAGAGGGTGTTTATATCTTCCGGGCATCGTATGCTGATCGCGGTGCTAATGGGCTCCCCTCGCTACCTTCAGAAGAGACATTCGTATTGCGCAGTTCAAAAATTAATCCTTCAAATTACGAGGTATTTGACAACGTCAATAAAATGAGTTTTAACAATACCAAATTTGTTATACCGGCAAAGACAGGAAGCTATATTGGTCTTAAGAATATCGACCTGACAGGTATTACAAGGGTGGACATTAATGCGGCTGCTCCCAAACAACAGCTAAATGCAGAAGGAGGTATCATTGAATTAAGAATGGATGCGCCAAATGGAAAACTGCTTGGCCAAACTGAATTTATCGGTGATAAACCTGGCGGTGGTTTCAGCTTTGGTGGAAGCGCGGTGCCACTCAAAATAGCACCCACCGAAGGAGTGCACGATGTTTACCTCGTTTTCAGGAATCCAAGTGCAAAGCCCGGATCCCTCATGATTGTGTTTAACACCGAATTTAAAACCGATGAAGCGACCTCGGTTGCACCGGCTCCAACAACCGTTGCGCCAGTTGATCTCAATGATTATGCCGGTAAATACAAGATGACCGGCTTACCCTTTCCATTTGTTGAAGTAAGCGTAAAAGAAGGGAAGGTAATGATGCAGGCCGGCGAACAGGGAGGTGAAATAAAGCCGACGGGTGAAGAAGATAAATTTGATGCTGATGGCAAAGCAACCATCCTGTTTATTCGTGACGAAAAGAAAAAGGTGACCAAACTGAAGATGGAGGCAATGGGCTTCAGTTTTGATGGGGTTAAAGAATAAATAGTGGTGAAGGGAAAGGCAATCAACAATAACTATAAATGAAAGTTATAAACGAAGGTGGCTGAGTGGCCACCTTTTTTTGTGCGTGGGAAAACGAATCGTGACCTGGAGTTTTCTCACTTTTTATCGTTTGATACAATTATTATAGTAGCAGTCATTCTTGCAATTAATTTTGATTCTGATTCGTCAAAGACATTTCCCTCACACACAATGAGTGTTCTGCCAGGATGAATAACTTTTCCAATGGCTATTAATTTTGACGTCCTGGCGGGCATTAAGAAGTTTATTTTAAATTCCACAGATAAAACTTCTTTGCCTTCCGGCGCGATTGTCATCGCAGCATATCCGCAGGCACTGTCAACAATAGTGGCCATTACACCGGCGTGAAAAAAATTATGTTGCTGCGACAGGCCTTCACTAAATAAGCAGGATATTTGGACCTGCCCGTTCTGAACTTTGTCTAAGGACGCATTCAACGTCTTCATGATTCCCTGCTTTGCAAAGCTGGATTTGATTCTATCATATAATTTATCCATCTCAAAAAAGGTGTGCCAGCAATTGTACTTAATATGAATCCTTCGGGTAGACTAAAAGAGCAGCCGCATCACACACAAAATCCTGAATGCTGAACCTTTCGTTTCATCATAATTCTCCTTGACGCCATAAAGCAACTCAGTACCCACCGTAAAAAACTTATTGATTGCATAGACTGCATTGGCGGAAAAATAATGACTCGTTTTAAAGATAAGATCCGTTGACCCGGGCTTGTCCTGGTGAAGATAACTATACACATAGGTAGACGACCATCGTCTTTTAAACACGAAGCTCCATGACATATAGCCTCCATAGTACAACAAGGTTTCGAGTGTTATGGAGTCTTTCGGAAATGCTTCGTAGCCCAAACCTCCAAAATCATTTACTGAACCCTGTGTTCCGTCGCCAATGATACCGAATATGTTTAACACTCGTTTCTTTGCCTTAAGCGGATTAAATGATTTATCTGGTATTTTGAGGCTAAGGGAACTGGTGAATCCCCAGCCAAAAAGTGTCTTTTTAAAAGAATACTCCTTATCAGTATAGATCGTGGGTTTGTAAATGAGTGAATTCGCCCAATGGCCACTTTTAAACGTCAGCTTGGGCTTAATTACAAACTCCGGTAAGGCAGCTTTCACAGGACTCGCATTCTCTAACGGTGTGTAATCAGCCTTGGGTTCTTCCATTGCCAGGAGTATATTCCATTTGTCACTAATCCGCCTGCTCCATCTTATTTGTGCCACGCGGGAAGCTGGCATCGAGTTGGGTCCTTCCAAATCCAACGTATTGGGCGATGCACCTACATCACCGAAATTTGTCCAGGTTTGCCCGATCAGGAATTCACCAAAAGTCAGGTAGGCATGTCTCAGGCGGAAATAATAATGCGCGCCTTTTGAACTTGAAAAGAAATCGCCTTCAATTAATGCAGTAGTGTTTTTCCCGGTTTTTGGAAATTTAAAGCTGAAACCAAGCCTGCTTTGATTGGCCGAAAAATGAAATCGTTTGAATTTGATGTCTGTTAATTCTGTAGTGGGAATTTCTGATGTAATGAACAGATCATTATCAAAGACATTGTTGTTGTCAAAATATAACGCGGGCTGTACAAACCCGGAAATCTTCATTTCAGCAAACTCAGTGACAAATGTGGGTTTCTGTGAAGGCTGGTAGCTGGTATCGAGATTGCTGTTACGCTTCAAGGAATCGAATTCAGTCTGGCATTCACTCTTTGATGCAAACAAAGAACAAAGAATCACCACGAAACACAGCTTTTTGGCCATAAATTGAAATTACACAATTGCCTATCATTACGATTAGCGCAGGCAATACTCATTTAAAGATTGTGATAAATCCGCCGGGAAATTGTTAGAGGGCCCTGCAGTTTTCAAGGACTTTGGTTCTAAATAAGAAATCATTCCGTAGTATGTCAAAAAATTCATCAAGATATTTCTTGAGTCCTCTTATTTCTTTGTCGTCGAGCTCGCCCTTTAAAATTTCAGGAACAGCGATCAGCTCCTTTTCCTTTGCAAGCATCTCCCTACGCACGAACTCCGTCACGCCCGGTGCCCTGCAATAACCACGGTACAACCTTTGCGTGACATTGTCAATAGGTAATTGTGTGCCGGCGTCCAAAGAAACAAATGAATAAGGGGCGTTCACGACCCCGCTGAGGTCAAAGTCGTAAGGAAGAGAAATATAATTGCCACTTCGCTGGTGGATCAGCTTTACATTATGTTGTGCGGTTGTTGACCAGTCTGTATTGGCTATAAGAAGCTGAAACATGTAAAATCGCAAAGCGCTGGTATCCTGGAGCCCGTCGGGTGGGATACTTGTCTTTTCCTCCGCTTTTGCGTCGCAGCGTTTTGCTAACTTTTCAAGATCCTCTACCAAAATACCCTTCAACTTGAAATTCCTGGTCTTCCTTCCTCTCTGTTCCGTAAGATCCAAATTAACCAGCCGTGTCCTGAACGCATAAGGTGTAATCACTTCACACAGCTTATAACAAAGGTATTCCCGTACGATCAATGCGTTGCTGCGTTTCTGGTTATCACACGGCACCACAAGTTTCATTTTTTTATTTCCTTCAAACCCGGTTCCTTTCGCTTCTTTTTTTGCGATCTTAATCGACAATGGCGGAAAGTAACATTGATTGAGCCTGTAGAAACCCCTGGTTTTTAATTTAACTTTTATGGAATCACTTAGTCCCGCATTATTCCGGTAGTAGAGCATATCACTGACCCAGGCAGAATCACCATTGGAGTTTTTTAGACGTTCAATTGAAATATTCATTCCAATCTCAAGTGGAACATTGGAGCTGAACAGTGAATCGGGCCGTGTCTGTCCAAAGACCGGGAAGAATCCAGTCAGCAGTGAGAAATAAACTTTTGCAATTAAAAGCAGTTTTTTGGCCATGATTTTAAAGTTACATAATAGCCCGGTCTCCTGACCAGGATTATAAAGACCTCGCTAGTTCAAGAGGTTTTCAAATTGTTAGTCCAAAGCTCTGCATTTATCAAGGATATTATTGCGGAATAAAAAGTCGTCCCGGAGAATATCGAAAAAATCTCCAAGGTACGCTTTTACGTCCTTTATTTCCCTGTCATCAAGCTCACCTTTTAAAAGATCAGGAATGGATAATAGCATCTTTTCTTTTGCAAGCAACTCATTCCTGACAAATTCAGTTACCCCAGGCGCCCTGCAATAACCCCTGTACAAACGCTCTTTGACATTTTCGATGGGCAGTACTGTTTCGCCCGCCAAAGCAACAAAAGAGTATGGGGCATTCACCAGGCCGCTCATATCAAAATCGTACGCAAGCGAAATATAGTTCCCGCTTCGCTGGTGGATCAGCTTCGCATTGTGTTGTGCCGTCGTTGACCAATCCGTATTGGCGATAAGAAGCTGGAACATGTAAAACCTCAAAGCACTGGTATCCTGTAAAGCGCGAGGAGTAATGTTTAGCTTCTCTACTTTTGCATCAAATCGTTTGGCTGCCTTGTCGAGGTCCTCGATCAATATTCCTTTCAGCTTGAAATTCTTATTCTGCTTTTCCCTCTGCTCCGTCAGGTCAACATTCACAAGCCGTGTCCTGAACGCATAAGGAGTGATCATTTCACACAGCTTATAACATAGGTATTCCTTTGATACCAGGGCATCGTGGCCTTTGTGGTTGTAACATGGCAACACCAGTTTCAATTTTTTATTTCCATCAAACACGGTTCCTTTAGCAGCTTCCTTGTCGATTTTTATCCACAGAGGAGGATAGTAACAATCATTAAGCCTGAAGTGACCCCTGCTTTTTAAATCAACTTTTATCGAATCATTTTGCCCCGTAATGTTATGGTAATAAAGCTTATCACTGATCCAGGACGAATCTCCATTCGATTTTTTTATCTGTTTAATTGATAAATGAATCGATATATCAAGCGGCGTCTGCGTATGGAAAAGCAGATCGGGTGATTCCTGGCCAAAACCCGGCACGAAAACAGTCAGCACCATACCGGCAATGGCTGCAGCTTTCATAATTCCAGCTGTAAGGCATTTCTTCATCGATAAATATTATACAAACAGGAGCCATGATCCGAATATGGGGTAACCCTGAAACTAAAGCTTCACTACCTGTAGTCTTTATTTTGCTAATTCAACTTTAATGGATTCTTTCCTTCCTTCAGCACATAAGTTTTACCCTTCCAGATAAACCGGCCAGTTACTTTAGCAGGCAGGTTAATCTCGGCGTTCCATTGGTTGTTATTATTCACATACTTCACAGCAATATTCCCCCGCGGATGGGGCATCTCACCACTTACATTTTTTAATTCTCCCAGTCGGGGTTCAATTTTCACCTTTGAAAATCCGGGCGCATCGCTGTCAATGCCTAAGACAATTCTGAATAATTCAATATTCGGACTGGAGCCCCAGGCATGACAATCAGAACGCGCATTATCAATTTCAGAAATTTCAGCCCATGTTGTCATGCCCATTCCAATATTCTCTTTCCACTTGTCGAGCCATTTTATATAATCATTTCCAAGACCCGCTTTTACCAGCGCCTGGTGGAGGTAGTACTTAAAGTAAATCGAAGCAGGTGCAAGTGAATTATCTGACAATATCTTTTTTGCCAGCTCGGCCGCTGCAGGCGATTTGATGGTACCTGTAAGAATGGCAAGAGTGTTAGCGTGCTGCGAAAAGCGGTCCTTGTCACGCGTGTCTGCATATAATTTTTTATCCGCATCCCAGTATTTGCGCTGGATCGTCTGCTGTAGTTGCAAGGCCCGTTGTTTATATACTGCTGACATGGCCGGCATTCCAAGCTCCGTTTCCAGCTTTGAAGCAATTTGCAGCGCCCACAACAATTGGAAATCCAACAACGATGAGCTGCCATCGGAACCTATGGGTGCCACACCTCCGGGCCAACCCGATTTGCCTTCCACCCAATCAGTAAAAATCCAATAAGGCACATTTTTAAGTGAACCGTCTTTCTGCTGGTATTTGCTAAAAAACCAAAGCACATCCCGGATCCCTGTCAATTTATCTTTTACGAATGAACTATCTCCACGATACATCCAGTAATCGTGGACCATGCCTATATACCACAGTGAAAAAGTCGGAATTTGCTGCGGAGAAAAAGAAGGATGCCGGCTCAACGTGATACCTTCTGCCATGCGCGATTGATCCATTTGACTGATGGCATTCCTCACCAGCCTGTCATCGCCGCTATTATATAAAGATACCAGTGACTGTATCCGTGCATCACCGATGTATTGCAGTTGTTCGTAGTAGGGACAATCCATATAGGTTTCCCATGCACACAACCGCGCAGTGCGCCAACCGGTCTCGAAGATTTTATCGATCATCTTATCATGGGCATCAAACTTTGCCTTCAGCTTAAAAGGGTATCCTGTAAATATGCTTTGAATATCTTCAATTACCAGCGGTTCTTCCTTTGTCTTTATCTTCACCTGCACATAGCGGAATGTTCTCCAGTTCAACGTGCTGAAATGTTGGTTGTCTCTTCCGCTGGAAATCACACTATCTTTTCTGCCAGACATTATTTTTCCTTCAATCTCGTTGCGATTTCCCTTCCGGAAAGTTTTCCCTGGGCCATCAGGTATTTCATTAAATAAAGCTTCTGCATAAGTAAGCGAAATCGTAGCATCATTTCCTTTACTAAAGATCATTTCGGGATAGGCGTTGGTCAGAAATGACTGGTCGAGTAAAAAACTTGCCTGCGTGTTTGCCGGTATATTCAACGAAGCCTTTGCAGAAGGGAAAGCAGCCGGAATGGTAACTCCTTCAGACTTTCGTACCGATGCAAAACGTTGTGGCGTTAACTCAACTTGTGGCAACGGAGAAGGCACCAGCATCCAGTCGGCAATATCAACGGTCCCTTTTGGTGTCGCACTTCGCCACCCTACTTTTGCTGCAATACGCCATGCGTTATCATCATAATCATTTTTCATCCATCCGTCCGGCATGGCATGCATATCGATCAATTCACCGGGGCCTGCGACATAATATGTATTGTAACCCACTCCGCCGGTTAGTGGTCTGTATGCCGCATTTCTTATACATTTCCAGGTTTCGTTTGTGTTGACCATTTCCTCGTTGACAGTATTGCCCTGCAGTAAAAATCCTGTTCTGTTTGATATCTGTCCTTCGGGTCTCTGTTCGCCCTCATTCCATACCACTGCAGCAATCGTGTTGTTTCCCTGCACCAGCTTAGAGGCAATGTCAACAGTTTCGAAATTCCAATGGTTGAGGTCATTTCTCGCCGGTCCGAGTGAAACAAGCTCTTCATTTATTATTAGCGCATATCGATTATCACCCGAAACATGCACAATAAAATTGGCCGGTTTTTCGGCAATTGCAAATTTTTTTCGGAAATAGTATACTCCATAAGTCACGGGAGAGATATCGGGAACTGTAATCCAATATGCGGACCATTGTTTATTCAGTAAATCCGGGTTAATTTTTTGCTGGAGTAAAGCCTGCATGCCGGCAAGCATAACGAGCAACGTCAATGAAATTTTCCTCATAACAGTATTTGCGTGGTTGGTTTTAAGTTCACTATTTTGAAATTTCAAAATGATAGGTCCCTGATCCGATGGTCACCACTACGTTTCCATTAGATGCTCCTTCAGTGATTACATCCTTCGAAGAACTGATTGACGCGCCGCCTTCTTTTACCTTGTCAGCATTTGCAGCAGGAAGATAAACAGTCGCCCGGGTGTTGGCGGGTATTTCGATGTCGAGGATGGTTTTATCATTTTCAATCTTCCAGGCGCTGCTGGTTTTGCCGTAATATGTTTGCAAAGTTGCAACCGCATTGGTAAGTCCTCCGCCAATTGTCGGTTTAATCTTCATCAGCCTGTATCCCGGCGCTGATTCGTCAGTATCCAGGCCCGCCACCACCCGATACATCCAATCGCCAATGGCTCCATAGGCATAATGATTAAAAGAATTCATGCTTGCGGTTTGAAAACTGCCGTCCGGTTTTATTCCATCCCATCGCTCCCAAATAGTGGTAGCACCCATCTTTACCGGGTATAGCCACGAAGGATATGTTTCTCGCATTAATAAGGTATACGCCACATCAGAATAGCCGTACCGGCTAAGCACGTGGCATATATACGGTGTTCCCAAGAATCCTGTTGTTATATGATTATCGTAGCGCTTTATGTTATCCACCAGTTTCTCAGCCGCTGATTTTCTCAGCGAATCGGGCAGCATGTCAAAATTCAACGCAAGAACATATGCGGTTTGCGTGCCTGATATAAGCCGGCCATTCGGCGTGACATATTCTTTTACAAAAGCATCTTTAATGTTTTTTAGTAATGCGGTATATTTCGCAACATCATCTGCCTTTCCCAATACCATTGCTGTTTTAAGGACCAGGTCCGTTGAATGAGCAAAAAAACATTGTGCTATCAGGTATTTATCCGTTACTGCGGAAAGCCCGTCCCTGTCGTCATCGAGTGCGTAAAACAACCAGTCTCCAAAATGAAAGCCCGTGTTCCAAAGATAATTTTTGCTATTCCGTTCCATAAAACCAACCCAGGCTTTCATACTTTCAAATTGCTTTTCGAGTATCCGTTTATCGCCATAGGCGAGATACATATTCCACGGAATAATGGTAGCTACATCTGCCCAACCGGTTGAACCCGCGGATCCCGGCCCCAAGACGTTCGGTATCACAAACGGAACATTGCCTTCCATTTGATCCGCTTCAACATCTCTTAACCATTTTGCAAAAAAATTATTGACGCCGAAATTAAAAGCCGCCGTACGGGAAAAAGCCTGTGCATCACCGGTCCATCCAAGTCTTTCGTCACGTTGCGGACAATCGGTTGGAACATCCAGAAAATTTCCCCTTTGTCCCCATTGGATATTATGCTGCAGTTGATTGATCAACGGGTTTGAAGACGAAAATGTTCCATTCATCTTCATGTCAGAATACAATGTAATGGCTGTAAAATTTTCCGGCTTTATTTCGCCGGGATAATCAACGAGCTTGATATATCGAAAACCATAAAACGTAAAATGCGGTTCGAAGCTTTCCTGTTCCCCTCCTTTTAAAATGTAATTAGCCGTAGCCTTTGCCGCCCGGAGGTTTTCAATATAAAAGTTTCCATTTTTGTCCAATACTTCTGCATGCTGAATGGTGATCTTGTCGCCCGCATTGCCTCTTGCTTTTACTGCCACCCAACCCACAAGGTTTTGTCCAAAATCAATAACCTGCTCGCCGGTTGGGGTCTTAAATATTTTTAACGGTTTAAATGTTTCCCTTTTTTTTATGGGTTCATTATACGTCGCAAGCAGGTTGTCATAACCGTATCCCTGTTCTTTAACCCCGGACCACTGGCCATCATTGTAACCCGGAGAGGACCATCCGCTCTTTGCCGCCCTTGCATCAAAAGTTTCGCCATGATAGATTTCTGAATAGGTAATTGCACCGACGGAGGATTTCCAGGAGTTATCAGTTACAATTAAATCTGTACTGCCGTCGCTGTATTCTACCCGGAGTTGAAACAGTAATCCAAGGGTCTTTCCAAAAACGTTTTTATTATTTTGCCAGGCGAGGTAACCGCGGTACCAGCCATTTCCGACCGCGACACCCACCGCATTATTACCTTTTTGAAGAAGATTCGTTACGTCATAAACCTGGTATTGCAATCGTTTCTTGTAACTTGTCCATCCCGGCGTGAGATAACAATCCCCTACCCTCTTTCCATTGATCTCAGCTTCATACATGCCGTGTGCGGTAATAAAAGCGGTGGCAGAACGGATCTTCTTTTTAGCAGTAAACCCTTTTCGAAAATATTGCGCCGGTCTGTTCACCGTATCTTCAGCAAAATCAGCTTCAATCCATTTAGCTTTCCAGTCTTCTTTGTTCAGCAATGCCATTTGAAACGTTGCCGGTGCACTCCATTCCGAAGCCCCTCCGTTATTGTCCCATGTTCTGACCTGCCATTGATATTTAATCGTGGACTGCAGCGCCGGCCCGCCGTAGGGAACCAGTACAGATTGCGGAGATGCCACTTTACCGGTTGACCAAACTTCCTTCTTTCCGGAACTGAGTTTTATTTCATAGGCAGCCTGGAGCGTATTTCGTTTAGGGCTGGAAAGCTGCCAGCTAAAACGTGGCTGCTGCACGTCAATGCCAATGGGGTTGACGAGGTTTTCAATAAGCAGGTTTTGCACTTTTAACTGGGCAAAGACGGGTAAAAAAATTATCTGAAGATTAATTACTAAGAGAGCCATCTTTTTCATACCGGCAAGCTTTAAATTTTAGGGTTTTTCCAAAGGAATACCTTCGGGGAAGTTATGAAAATCAGGTAATCTACACACAACTCTCTTTTAAACTGTCCTCTCCCGTCCGTATCCCGCGAAACTATGGTCAATTTATTTGTAATTTTCGTCTAATTGCCATTGCAGATGACGACCGAAAACATTTACCGCCTGATTTATTTTGATGAATACTCTATCACCCCCAAATACCTGCAATTAACGCATTCCATTCTTAAAGGGATTGAAGAAGGCAAGATCGGGAAGGACTATATCCTGCCTTCCATAAACGATCTCAGTTTCGAGCTGGAAATAAGCCGGAACACAGCAGAAAAAGCTTACAGGCATTTGAAACAATTGGGGGTGGTAAATTCAGTTCCCGGAAAAGGATATTTTATCAGCCGTTCCGATTTTAAACAAACGATCAGTGTCTTCCTGTTTTTTAATAAGCTAAGCGCACATAAAAAACTTATTTATGATTCATTCGCTGCCACTTTAGGTGAACAGGCAAATATTGATTTTTATATTTATAACAACGATTTTTCCCTGTTTAAAAAAATTTTGACTGATAAATCGGTCGACTATACACATTACGTGATCATTCCCCACTTCATTGAAGGGGGTGACAATGCGCATGAAATCATAAATGAAGTAGCCGGCAAAAAATTGATCCTGCTTGACAAACTGATTCCCGGGATCAGGGAAGAACATGGCGCCGTATATGAAAATTTTGAAAAGGACATATTTGGTGCGTTGAAGGAGGCATTGCCTCGACTGAGTAACTATCAGACGTTAAAAATCGTTTTTCCATCTTATTCCTATTTTCCCGACGAAATACTGAAAGGCTTCCAAAATTTTTGCCAGGAATACGCTTTCGATCACCTGGTCGTGCATGATATAAGAGAAGAAGAAATAAAAAATGGTGAAGTTTATATCAACCTGATGGAGGACGATCTGGTGGTACTGCTGGAGAAAGTAAGACAAACAAAACTTGAACCTGGTAAAAATGTAGGCATCATCTCATACAACGAAACGCCGTGGAAAAGATTTATTCTCGAAGGAATCACTACAATTTCTACCGATTTTAAAAAAATGGGAGCCATCGCAGCAGAAATGGTGCTTAGCAATGAAAAAAAACGGGTGGAAGTTCCATTTACACTTACACTTCGCAATTCCTTATAAGTGCGATGCCGGTTTCAACAGAAAATATGAATTAAGCCTCATGCATCCACTTGCGAAAGGTGGAAGCCGTCTCCTGGCTGATGATAATACACGGATTGAATCCCGGAATGTCCATGTCGACTCTGATCTTTACTTTTTCAAACGACCGAAAACTCCTGATGTGATCAATATTTATTATGTACTGACGATTGGCCCTGAAAAATACAAGTGGATTCAACTTTTTTTCCAACTCAGCGAGTGTATACCCGGACAAATACTTTTTACCGGATTGGTCAACAACAAAAACAATTTTACTTTCCGTGTAAAAGAAAACGATCTCTTCAAGCCGAAGGAGAACATTTTCAATTCCTTTTTGAACCAGCAACCTTGTCCTTGTTTTCTTAATATCAAAAAGTTGCGGTGCATCAACGTTCTCACCGCGAAGGATTACATCATCCCCGTTTAAAGTTGCGATCGCAAGGTTTTTATTCATAGAGGTTATCTTTTTGTTTTTAACGCAGAGAAAGGGAGGAAAGGAGTTTTGCGCGGAGAAATTATTAACTGTCCTCCAGAATACATTCTTGCCTGACCCGAAAATATCTCATTAGTAACAGCGACGCCCTGCAAAAATTGACATTTTGCGCAAACGATTAAGCGGGGTATTTCCAATTGTTATTTCTTTACACTTTCCCGGTACTGCTGTGGCGAAAGACGGAATCTCTTCTTAAAAAGCTTGCTGAAAGAACTTGTATCTCTGAAACCGGTAAGGAAACAAATATCCGCAAGTGTGGCATCCGACTTTGTAAGAATGTCGATGGCCCTGTCCATCCTGCGGTTAATCAAATACTGGTAAGGAGTTTGCTGAAAATTTTTCTTAAACTGCCGGAGCAGATGAAATGGCGACATCAACGCAATTTTGGAAAGCGATTCAAGTGTAATATCCTCGTTAGGACATGAATCCATATAATCTTTTACCTCGTTGAGCCTGCGGTATATTTCCCTTTTGGTTGAAGACCTGGCCGCATCTACATTTCTTATCTCCCGGAAAAGCTCTTCGTTGTTTTGAATCAACGCGCTTAACAAAAAATAAAGTGTTTCACTAATAGGCGCTTCATTTTCCCGGAAATGCCTGGTCAGTGACCGCACTTTAAATATAAGCGGGGAAACAAGGTTGTTATGTTTGTATAATTTTTCTTCTACAAAAACCAATTCGTTAAGCGGCTCAAAGGGCCGGTCCAACAATTGGTCGGCCGAAACAGCCAACACGCTTCTCACATCTCTTTGATAGTCCCAATTGAAATTAATAGTAAGTGATTCTACATTATTGCCGGGCTCTACATAGCTTGAATAAGTGGTGCCTTCATTCAACAATAAAAAATTCTCATCCGATACAGCATATTTACAACTGCCTTTCTGGTAAAACTCGCCTCCGCCGAACGCACACTTTACTGAAAGAGGACCCCAATGAACCGGGTAATAAACGTTTTTGCCACGGCAATGAATGATAACATTTGAATGGTTAAACTGCGATATCCATTCCTCCCGGCTAAAGTCGCCGGAATTTGCGTCGGGAAAGGCATCAATTAAGCGCAGCGGATGATTCATGCTTCTCATGCAGGGCTACCAGTTAATTGGCGGTGTTACAATATTAGTGCAGCAAAGCTGTATTGTCGCTGCACTTCAAAACAAAAAGCGATCGTCTTCCGGATCACCGGTGAGAAGGCAATCTATTATGTATGAATTGTTTAAAAAAAATGGCTGGCCAAATAGCCAACCATTCGTACAATTTCAGGCTAACAGGCGGAAAAAGTCAATAATGACCATGCCTGTTTCACTGATATCCTTTATAACTGAGATTCTTAAAACAACGGCCTGCCCTGGTAATAGTCAAGAATTTTTGTTCTTAATACGTAATCGTACTTCGCAATGATGAGGTTTATATTAGACCGGTCGAGACTGTTTTTAGTAATGAGGTAATCGATGGAAGTTCCAACTCCCTGCTGGAAGCGCACGCCTGCTGCCCTGAACGACTCTCCAAAAGCATCTACCTGGGTCAAAATAGTTTTGTAGCGGTCAGCGGCAGTATTCATATTGATATAGGCGCGTTCAATGTCCTGGTTCAATTGAATCTTGGTCGTGCTTTCAGCCAAAACCGTATTTTGATAGGTGAGCCTTGCCTGCTTTACCCGGTTTCTTTGAGACAGTGCGTTAAATATCGGTACGGTGAGACTAAATCCGAAAGAATTACTGATGTTGTTGTTCAACTGGTCCTTGTACCCGATTTTGTTGGTGCTGAAATTGTCCTGCTTGTAAATGACCGGGGATTGCGTGCCGTTCACCACGACGTAATCATTGGAAACAAAATCCGTGGTATTAATATAGGTATTATTGGTAGCTACGCTGGAATAGTTGGTGAAGAACGTACCCCCAAATGTCAGTCTTGGATAGAGCAGACCTTTGGCCACTTTAATACCGCTTTCAGCGCTCTTTTTGCGATATTCTGCTGCTTTTACCAAAGCGAGATTTTCCAGGGCGGTTTGATATATTTTGTCCGGTGTGTCGCCATAGCCTGCCGCTATAGTTTCAGGTTCTATTTTTTCAAGCGCAAGGTCTTTCTTATAAGGAATGTTCATCAGTTGGCAAAGACTGATTTTTGCAAGCTCCAGTGAGTTTTCGGTGGCGATTATGTTTAACTTATCCGTAGCGTACTGACCCTTAAGATCGGAAAGATCAGAAGGCTTGATGGCACCTTCTTTATTTAATAATTCCAGTCGCTCAACCTGCTGGGCGGTTAGGTTGGCCTGGTTGTTTGCCTGGACAAGCTGGTCCGCATTGCTTAACACCTGGAGGTAAGCCAGGATGATAGATATTGTCAAAACATCCTTTTGTTGCTGCCAATCCATTGAAGCAGCTTTGAAGGTCATTGAGTTTTGCTTTATATTATTCAAAATCGACAAACCATTAAATAACACGATTCCGCTGTTCACATTGTAATTTGAAGAACTGAACGATTCGGTAACGGGTTGATTGGTGAATGGGTCAATGCTCCGTCCCTGGTTAAAGCTGTGTCCTGCAGATGCATTGAGGTCAGGCAATACGTTTAGCCTGGATTGTTTCCAGTTGGCTTCATCACTTTGCATTTGTAAATGCGCTTGCTGCACATCAAGATTGTTGGCCAGACCCGTTTCAATACATTGTCGCAGGGTCATGGTCGTTTGCGCAAATACCTGCAATGTTGCCAACAGTCCTGCCATCACACTAAAAAAAAACTTATTCATTTTATACATTCATTTCTCTTATTAATAATTATAGGATCCCTTACCTCGCACACTCTTTTTTTAAAAAAAGTCTATCGCCTGTTACGCGGGGAATTGGAAATAGGACCCTAGTGCTGAACTGCCGAGGTTTCCACTCTTCTTTCGATCATACCATCCAGCAGGTGAATGATGCGCTTCCCATAGGACGCATTTTTTTCTGAATGTGTGACCTGGATAATAGTTACACCTTCGTCATTAAGCTGCTTAAACAGGTCCATAATCTCTTCACCCTGCTTTGAATTAAGATTCCCCGTAGGCTCATCCGCAAGGAGCAATTTTGGTTTAGCGATCAAAGCCCTTGCAATACCTACGAGCTGCTGTTGACCTCCTGACAACTGGGTGGGAAAAAGATCTTTCTTACCAACAATTTGAAACCGGTCCAGCATATCGGCTACCATGGCTTTCCGCTCCGAACCTTTTATGTCCTGGTAAATAAGCGGGGTCTCTATGTTTTCATAGACGGTCAGCTCATCAATAAGATGGTAAGCCTGGAATACAAACCCGATATACTGTTTATAAAGAGATGACCGTTGTTTTTCTTTCAATTTATGCACAGACTCATGAAGAAAATTATACTCTCCTTCATTGAACTCATCCAGCATTCCAATCACATTTAGTAAAGTTGATTTCCCCGAACCAGACGGACCCATGATGGAAATAAACTCACCCTCCTTTACAAAAAGATTGATGTCTTTTAATATGAATGTCCGGTTATTGCCGGTGTTGATCCACTTGTAGATGTGTTTTAGTTCGAGCATAAAAAGGTTTTTGTTTTAAATATCAATATTTTTTATTCATTCGCTGGGCCACCTGTCACATTGGCAAGCCCGTTGCTAAGACGTCTGGACATTCCTCAATGTTACTCCCCGCTTCTCTTACAATTGGCGATTCCCTGCCTGCCGGCATCTCACTCAGTTCGTAATGCCTTAACCGGGCTTTCAACAGCAGATTTAATAGTTCTTATACTTAGTATCAGCATAGCGATCACCAGCATCCCCACACCGGTAGCGCCAAATACCCACCAGCTAAGCGAGGTCCTGTACACAAAATCCTGCAGCCAATTATTCATTACCCACCACGCGAGCGGCAATGCTATTAAAAATGCCACCACGACAAGTGTTAAAAAATCTTTGGATAGCAAAGAGACGATTTGTGCAACAGTAGCGCCCAGCACTTTTCGCACCCCGATCTCTTTTGTCCTGGTGCTGGTAATATACATGACCAGGCCCAGCAATCCGAGGCAACTGATAAAAATGCATAACCCTGCCGACCATTTCAGCAAACGGGAAATGTTTTGCTCGGTCTTGTAAAAATTGGCAATGCTTTCATCGTAAAACTGGTATTTGAAATCATCTTCCGGGTATATTTCCTTATAAAATTTTTCAATTTTTGACAAGGCTCTTTTCCATGATTCTCCATCTTGTCCCCGGGGTTTCAGCGCCAGGTGAAATGTAAAGCTATTATCTATAGCGGAAGAAAAGGCAAGCGGCTTAATGGCCTGGTGCGTTGACTTGGTATGAAAATCTGATATAACTCCTGTAATGGGAACATTATGATCCCTTTCAATAAAATGACCTATGGCATCCGCCGGTTTTGAAAAGCCCAGGGACCTCGCATAGGTTTCATTGATTATAAATTCTTTTGTGGTATCGCTTTGCTGAAGATTTTTACCGGCAATAAGTTTCATTTTATACAAGTCAAAATACCCGGTATCTGCATATTTCATCTCTACCATTGTTTCTGAAATTTTATCCCCATTCTTAAATTTCATCGTGTTGGTAGTAGTATTACCGGATGCAGGAGGAGAGCCTGCCAGGCTTAACTTCTCAATTTCAGGAATAGTTTTCAATTTTTCCATCAAGATAAACCGGCGGTTATCTTTTTGGTCAGAAAAAATATTCCATTCGGCATTAAAGTAAACAATAGCATCCCGTGCATAGCCAAGCTCCTTATTTAAAGAATAATGCACTTGCTTACTCACCACTAATGTTGCAATGATTAAGAACTGGGCGATCACAAATTGAGTAACCGTTAATGTTTTTCTTAGCCATGCTTTACGGGTTTGTGCGGTCCCTTCATATGCCTGGTTTTTTAAGACAGTTACTGGTTTGAATTTTGTAAGAACCAGGGCGGGATAAAACCCGGATAAAACGGTAACGACTATAATTAACACAAACAGAAATAGCCATACATGCGGCTGGTTCAGTGAAGCAAAAGATATCTCCGGCGGAATAAAATCACTGAATATTTTCAACAGCCAGGGGGTAATTACAACAGATAGTAAGGTGGCTAGAAAGGTGAGTAAAAATGTCTCGTTTAAAAATTGAAAAATCAATTGTCCTTTTCCGCCGCCCAGTGTTTTTCGAATACCGATCTCCCTTGCTCGTTGTGTTGCTTGCGCTGTAGTGAGATTAATAAAATTGATACACCCCAATAATAAAAGAAATGAGGCAACAGCCAGCAACCCATATAAAGTAGGTTTATGCGCCTGCCGCTGTTCAAACGCATCATAGTCCGGGTTGAAATGAATATCCGCCAACCCCTGGAGAAAATGCCGGGTATTATCTTTTTCTGGTTCTTCTTTTCTTTTTTCACGATGCTTATTCCGTAAAGCGATAAGTTGCTTTTCAATTTGAGCTGGCTTAACCCCATTTTTTAGTTTCACAAACATTTGCGAACCGGAGTTGATACTGCCCCATTCTTCCCAGTTCCAGTGGTTCTTTAAAGCCGTATTTTCTATTGTGGCTCTTGAAATAAATTCCTTAAAAGTAAAATCCGTTGGTCTATTAAAATCTTTGATTATGCCGGATATTATAGCCTTTATGGAATCGTCATAAACGATCTCACGCCCGAGTATATCTTTTGGCGCTAAGGCGGAAAAATAAGTTTTGGCCCTGCTTTCCGTTATCACTACCTGGAAAGGATCTTTCAACGCCGTTTGAGGCGAACCTGCAAGCCATTGATAATTGAATATTTTGAAATATTCTTCATCCGCGTATATAATATTCGGTTGATTTCTGAAAACCGTAGGAGACCGGCTGTCCGTCAAAGGAATTGCAACTTTGCGACCATAAGAAGTAACAAAATGAGTAATTCCTTCAAGGCCTGTCACTTCATTACGGGTTGCCTGCACAGTCGGGACTGGAACGCCTGAATTATGAATTGTCAGGTCAGGAAATTCGATTTTAGATACCACCCGGTAAATCCGGTTCCCATCTTTATGAAAAGCATCAAAATTGAACTCAAACTGGACGATCAGGTAAATGACCAGTGACGCACTTATACCAATGGCCAATCCGGCTATATTAATTAGCGAGAAAGATTTGTGTCGCCTTAAGTTTCTAAAGGCCACCATCAGATAATTCGCAAACATAAAACCGATCTTTATTTGGATAACTGTCCGCTGTTCGTACCCAACAGGCATGCCAATAGCTAATTCAGCTAAGATCAATGATTTGTAGAAGGTTTCTTTACACAGGTGTACGAAAACGTACAGTTTACGTACATTTTCGTACATCATGATGCTCAGTTTAAAAAGGGTTCCATTGAGGCCCATACCGCCGGGAAATTGCAAAAGAATATAACGTGAGAGCAGTTCGGGATCAGCGAGACCTGCACATTACTGATATATTTTGCGCATTGTATGAATTCATCAATAGTGCTATAACCATCCCGGTCGCCATTCATTAATAAGGCCGGGCATTTGATTTTTTCAAATGTCTCCTTGCTCATGTAATCCGTATTATACATCGTATTAAGCCAGGAGAGCGATTCATTCCATCTTTCCTTTTCCGGCATTAGTCTCAAACGGCCCGAAAAGAAAGATGAATCGGATTTCATTAGGCTTTCACTTGAGTAATTAAGTTTTTCATGCTGCCTTCCCTGTGGCCGGTCACCCACTCCCATCACAATTAGCTTATTTACCAATTCGGGATACATAGCCGCAAGTTTCAACGCGCTAAGTCCGCCATCACTAAAGCCAATGACGATAACGCTGTCTTTTGTTATACTTCTGATGACTTTATAAGCATCCTCGGCCCTTTGTTTATAGCTGTAGGGTTGTTTGCCGATCTCTGATTTTCCATGGCCGCGTGTTGCGATGCAAATTACCTGGTGATGTTCGGCAAGCTTAGGTATAAAGGGAGCAAACTCATCAATATAGCCGTATACACCGCCGTGCAACATCACAACCGGTTTTCCTTTACCGCCTGCCTGTCCGGTAGGCAGGTAGATTTCATAATATATTTTGGTTCCGCCTACATCGATATAATGTCCCGCTGCCGGGTTATTACCATAAGGCACATTCTGCGAAATGCAAGCGTTGGCAATTAGTATAGCCAATAATCCAAAAAATATCTTTTGCATATTTTAATTCGTCGATTATTTAGAATTGTTCATGAGTTATAAGTTACGAGTTATTAGTTATGAGTTATGAGTAATGAGTCATCAGCAATCAGGCATCCGTAATTATTCACTTCTCAATGCTTTCACTGGGTTAGCAATGGCCGCTTTCACTGCCTGCGTACTTATAGTTAACAACGCAATTATTACAGCAATAGTTCCTGCAAGCAAGAATATCCACCAATCTATTTGAATACGATAGGCAAAATCCTGCAGCCATTGGTTCATAAAATACCATGCCGCGGGTGACGCAAGGATAAATGCAATGATCACGAGCATTAAGAAATCACCCGACAATAATCTCACTATGCTCTGCACGGAAGCCCCAAGCGTTTTGCGGATACCTATTTCTTTGGTCCGTTGTACCGCCATAAAACTGATGAGCCCAAACAAGCCAAGACAGGCAATAACAATAGCCAGGATAGTAAACGATGCCAGTATTTTGGCAAGTCTTTCCTCCGCCTTGTACAGATCGTTAAAAACATCATCCATAAAATAATACTCAAACGGATTTTCAGAATCAAATTTGCTGTGGATCCGACCCAATTCATCAATGATTGTTGGAATATTAGTGCCCGGATTGATTTTTGCAAACAAACATCCACCCTTACCATTCCATTGAGCAGCGCTATCATCATCGGTTGTAACTGATAAAAGCAAACCGTCTATTTTGTATTCGAGTGAGGACCAATTAAAATCTTTTAGTACACCCGCTACCTCAAACTGATCCACTTTTTGATTGATTGGGTTTTGCCCCAGGCTTAATTTCTCCACTCCCGTTTCATTAAGTACAATTTTATTTTTTGTCCTGTAAAAAAAAGAATCGGATGGCGGCAATTTCCATTTCAGCCCCAACATGGGAATAAATTGCTGGTCCACGTCCAGCGTTGGCATCAGGATCATCTTACCGGTTGCGGGAGGCGTAATCCCCATCATATCATATCCTTTAAACAAAGGATGCAGGGCAATACTGATTTGCCGGATGCCGGGAACCGCACGGACTTCCCCTTTGAATGCTGCATAATGCTTCGACACATTGCTTCCAAATGGTACCATGACGATATTTTCCCGGTTTATCCCGGTATCCTTATGCCTGAAAAAATGCATCTGTCTTTGCATCACTATTCCGCATATGATAAAAATTATCGCTATTGAAAATTGAAATACAGTAAAAACTTTTCTTACGTTGATAGTTCCGGTCCTCCCGAGTTTTCCATAAAGAACCGACACCGGCTTGTAGGCAGACAGCAGTAATGAAGGGTATGTCCCTGCAACAGCAATGGTAATTATCAGCAATCCCCCGAATGACATCAGCACTGCAGGCTGATAAAGAAAAGAAGAATCAATGCCGATATGTAAGAAATCGAAAAAGAATGGCTGAAAAAGAAAGCAAATGACATAACCGAGGATAAACGAAATGGTAGTAAATAATGCGGATTCAGCAAAGAACTGGACAGCAATGGTATTCTTTCCCGCTCCCAATACTTTTCGTACTCCAATTTCCCTGGCACGGATGGAGGCGCGGGCGGTAGACAAACTCATATAGTTGATCAGCGCAAGTAATAAAACGAGCGCGGCGACAAATGGAAAGATCCGCAGGTATTTGATATTAGTTGTATCAAGCGAGGAAACAACATGCAGGTTCGGCAAAGATGTGCTTACATATCGGAAACTGGCCGCATCGTCTCCATCTCTTTCTTTTGTCAATCGTTTCAATTCGTTTTCGACTGCTGAAATCCGGCCGTCTCTTCTTAAAAGAAAATAGGTAGTGAAATCATTTTTTTCATTTTTGACCAGGTCAACCTGTTCGCTTATAGACGACATGCTGGACATAGACGCTATAAAATCATAATCGATGCTTGAATTGGAAGGTGCATCTGCTGAAATGCCGGTCACCAGGAAATTATAACCATTATTATAACGAAGCGTTTTGCCTATTGGATCTGCATTCCCAAAATATTTACGCACCGCCGATTGTGAAATCACCAGCGAGAAAGGTCGGCTCAACACCTGCTGCGGGTTTCCCCTTAATAAATTAAAAGAAAAAAAACTAAAAAAATTACTATCTGAAAAGAGGAATTTATTTTCTGCAAACTTCACTGATGGCTTTTCCGGATTCTGAATAATTGTATTCTGATCATCCTTTCTCAAGCGCAGGAAGCTTTCTACTGATGGTATCCTTTGTTTTACCATCGGGCCGGCGGAAAAGTTCAGGAATGGCATAAACACGGAATCATTGCCGAGCTTTAATTTGGTTTGCACCCAAAATATCCTGTCTGCATTTTTATGAAACCGGTCATAGCCAGATTCATGGCCGACGTAAAGGACGATCAGCATACATGCCGCTAACCCAACTGCCAACCCGGTAATATTTATTGCTGAATAGATCTTGTAACGAACTAGATTTCTCCATGCGACCATGAAATAATTCCTGATCATGATTTTTCTTTAATAGTTATCCGGTTTTTAGTTTCCGGTTTCTGGTTTCCGGTTCCCAGTTCGGGATCGCAATGACCTGCTTCACTTCTTTCGCAGTGACCAATCACTCAGTCCGCAAAGATTCATCCCGCCGTAGCGGGATTTCCGCAGATGTGATTTTTCCATTTTATTCACTTCTCAACGCTGCAACAGGATTCGCAACGGCCGCCCTTATGGCGTGAAAACTCACGGTTATCATTGCGATGATTATTGCAGATGCTCCGGCAATAACGAATACCAGCCAACCGATACTTATCCTATAAGCAAAATCTTCAAGCCATTTATTCATAACCCACCATGCTACGGGACCCGCAATTAGCAATGACAGAATGATCAGTTTTACAAAATTGCCTGAAAGCAATGTCACAATATTGGACACACTCGCGCCGAGCACTTTGCGAATGCCGATCTCCTTCACCCTTTGTTCTGCACTAAACGCAGCCAGGCCAAATAATCCCATGCAACCTATAAAGATTGCCATCGCAGTAAAAATCCATAGCAGGCGGCTCAATTTTTCTTCAGATTTATACATCTTCTCAAAGTTTTCATCCAAAAAATTATAATCAAGGGGAAAGTCGGGCGAAAATTTATTCCATACAGTCCTTATATCCTGGACAGCCTTAGATATGTTGGCTGCTTTTACTTTAACAGCCACTTTTCCGACAATCGGGGGATAAATGATTAGGACGGTTTTACTTATTTTTTCATGTAAGCTTTTGGAATGAAAATCCTTTATTACGCCTATCACCTCGCCTCTCTTAACGGGATTCAGTGAATCCGGGATCCATTTATCCCAGGCAAGCTTTTTTCCAATGGCTTTTTCAGGTGTTTCAAATCCAAATTCTTTTACCGCAGTTTCGTTAATGATAAATGCATTTTCAGCATCGGTGGGGTGATCCGTTAAAAACTCCCTTCCGGCAATTACTTTCATTCCCAGCGTCTTTATATAGTCATAATCGGCAACGAAAAGGTTTGTTGTTTCTTCTTTCTCCCCGTCCTTAGTCACAAGTTTGATTGCATCACCTGCAAATAAATCTCCTGGCAAACCATAGCCGATTGTCGCAGAAACGATATCAGGCGACTGCAATAACTCGGTCTTAAACGCCGCGGGCTCCTCACCGATCTTTCCCATCGCATTGAAATAAATTACCTGGTCCTTGTTAAAGCCTAAATCTTTTTCGCGAAGAAAATTCATTTGACGGTAAACAATTACCGTGCACACAATCAATAAAGCTGATAATGCAAATTGCACTACCACGAGGCCATGGCGCAAAGTCACCGCTGACCCTTTGCTATCGCCGCCTGGCTTTAATCCTTTCAAAACTCTAATCGGGTGAAAGCCGGACAACACCAAGGCCGGATAAACCCCGGCGAGTATGCCAATTAATAACGCCGCAAAAAAAAGAATCGCTGTCAGAACGGGCTGATGAACCGGGTTGAACGAAATCGATTTGCCCGTAAAATTATTGAGATATGGCAGCACGAGCGCCGTAGTAATTGCAGCAACGATGATGGAAATAAAAGCAAGCAATATGGTCTCGCCGGTAAATTGTAATACAAGTTGTCCTCTTAGAGCGCCTGCAACTTTTCGAACGCCGATTTCCTTTGCCCTTCTCAGTGACCGGGCGGTTGCGAGGTTGATGAAATTAAAACAGGCAATCAGCAACACAAAGATCGCAATGATCGTAAGCCCTTTTACATAGGTCGCATTTCCCCGTTTTGCGTTATCGTACACAAACTCAGACGAACGCAAATGTATATCACGCAGGGGTTGAAGAAACGGCACATATGCAAATCCCGTCTTACGGGTAATGGGTTCTACATCTTTTTTGACGGCATCCTGGAACTTAGTTTGCAATAGTTGAATACTCGTGCCCGGTTTGACTTTCACATAGGTAAAAAACTGCTGCCATTGCCAGCTGCGCATTCTCTCTGCATCAATTCTTGTGGCTGCAGAGGGCATAAGATAGTTTAGCTCCAGGTGAAAATGCTCCGGAACTTTGGCAAGTATCCCTGTCACTATAAAATCAGCCGTATTGATACGAATGGTTTTACCCATTGGATCAATTGTTCCAAAATACTTTTTTGCTGTTTCTTCTGTCAGGACCACCGATGATGGCCCCTGCATAGCAGTAGCGGGATCGCCTTTTATTAAATGAAGCGGAAATACATTGAAAAAAACTGAATCCACGACCAATCCTTTGTCTTCGTAAGCTTTTTTACCATTTGCTTCAATCAGTCTGCGGTTGTCGGTCATCATTATCCTCGTTGCATGCTCCACTTCGGGGTATTGCTGAATATGGGTGGCAAACATCGGGGGTGTATTAGCCGTGGATGTGACGGGACTGACGTCGATTCTACGAGTGTAAAAGCGATAAATGTTTTCGCCCCCTTTGATAAACGTATCGTATTGCCGCTCGTCCCGCACAAACAATCCAATAACGAGGCAACCGGTAATGGCAATTGATAAACCAAGTATATTAATAAGCGTAAATCCCTTGTACCGGAAGAGATTTCGTAAAGCTGTTTTAAAATAATTTCTAATCACAATTTTTCGTATAAGGGATTAAAAAAAAAGATCCAACTGCTTCCTGCTTCCTGCTTCGCTTTGCTCGCAGTCGCAGTCGCAGTGACGAAATCCAAGAACCAAATAAAAGTCAACTTTAAAATCCGAAAATTGAATTTCGAAGTTCGAAAATCCAGTATCCAGTTTCCAAAATCTAGCATCTAGTATCCGGCATCCAGCATCCAGTATACAGTATCCAGTACCCAACATCCAACATTACTCTGTGCGCAAAGACTTTTGCTTCACTCCGTTCGCAATGACTTTTGCTTCACTCCGTTCGCAATGACTGGACCGGGTTCGCAACTCCTGCTTTCACCGCCTGCAAGGCAATTGTAACAAACGCGATGAAGAAAGCCAATACTCCCGCAATCATAAATGTCAACCATCCGATTGAAATTCTATAAGCAAAGTCTTGCAGCCATTTATTCATGAAATACCATGCTAATGGCGTCGCGATCATCAAGGCAATAATGACGAGCTTTAAAAAATCACGCGACAACAATTTGACAATTCCCGAAACGGATGCGCCCAATACTTTCCTGATTCCAATCTCTTTCGTTCTGTTCACTGCTGCAAGTGCCGTCAAACCAAACAAACCAAGGCATGCAAGGAAAACAGAAATACCACCGGCCCAACCTATGATACTGCTCCATTTTCTTTCTGCACGGTAAAAATTGTCAATCCGTTCGTCAAGAAAACTGTATTTGAATGGCAGGTCGGCAACAAGACTCGTCCATGTCTTTTGCATGGCTGATAATGGGGCTGACGGATTACCAGGTTTGATTCTTACAAAAAACTTAAAAGGAACATAATCCGCAAACTGGTGAAACATCTGCGGCATCACTTTTTCCTTTAGCGGGCGATAATGAAAATCCTTTACAACACCTATGACGACCGGCGTTTTAGTTTCCATATATCCCTTTAATTGTTGCCCCACCGCATTTTCGATCGTCCAGCCGAAATCTTTTACCATAGCCTCATTTACTATAACAGAAGTTAAAGTGTCCCCCGCAATTTTTGGATCAAAATTGCGTCCGGCGAGCATTTGCATCCCCAATACCGGTATAAAATCGGCGTCAATAAAATACTCAAAAACATCTTTGTGTTTTCCGTTGTATTCAAAGCCGCTACGGCTCCAGCCTTCATCTTCGCCAATTCCAAGATCGGCGCTGGCAATTCCTGCAACGTCAGAACGTGAAGCCATTGCCTGTTTAAACAATGGATAGATTTCTTTCGTCTTTGTATCGCTTGCATCTACAACTACGATGTTTTCCTTATTAAAACCCGGGTATTTACCGCTCATGAATTTTGTCTGGCGAATGATGATCATGGTACAAATAATTAACCCGATCGACACTGCAAACTGGACAGTAACCAGCGACTTGGTAAAAATATTTGAACCGCTCACCCTGATCTTGCTCTTCAAAACTTCAACGGGGCGAAAACCAGATAATATCAATGCAGGATAGCTACCTGCCAGCAAGCCAACCAGCAGCGTCAACCCGGCCAGCATCCATCCCATTTCAGGGTAATACGTCAACGAAAAACTCAGTTCCCTACCTGAAAGTTTATTGAAATAAGGTAACATTAACCGCGCAAGCAGTAATCCCAGAATTGCAGACACAATTGTCAATATGACGGCTTCCGATAAAAATTGTGTGACCAATTGTTTTCTTTCGCCACCAATAACCTTCCTTACTCCCACTTCCTTTGCCCGACGGGCCGAACGGCCAATGGCGAGGGTTGTAAAATTGATGCAACCAATAAGCAATACACCCGCCGCTATGCTTAATAAGATATAGATAGTCTTAGGATTTATCGTTTCGACGATGCCACCCGAAATTTTTGTATCAGTATGACCAGCCTTCAATGGTTGCAAACCATATCGGACCGGAAGCCTGTCTCCTTTCCAGGTAAAGCCGTTTTTTTTCAGTTCTGCTTCTTCATCGGGGTAATATTTGCGACGAAAATCCCTCAACCGCTTCTCATCACCTGCAAGACCACTGCCCGGTCGCAATTGCACATAAGTAAGATATGAGGACCGGTTCCAGTTGTCAACGCCACGTTTTCCGGAACTGGTGGTTTCCATAAACTGGTAACTGCCCAACAAATCAAATTGTATTGAAGAATTAGCCGGAACATCTTCCACCACGGCACTTACAGTGAAGGGCGTGAAAGAATCATCAATTTTAATATCTACGGTGCGACCAATTACATTGTCAACACCAAATAACTCCTTTGCTTTTGTTCTGGTGAGCACGATACTATGCAGGTCCTTTAAGGCCGTTTGTGCATTGCCATATACAAAAGGAAACGTAAACAAACTAAAGAATTGAGGATCGGTATAAGAGACATTTATACGCAACACCTTATTGTCAGCTTTTATAAAACTTTCGCCCCACCCTGACCGGATCCTTGCGTAATTTTCAATGTCCGACAGATCTGCCTTCATGGCGGGTCCAAGCGGCGATGGCGAATAAGGATCACCCTGCGCTTCTCGTCCGCTCATTTCATCGGTCCATCTGTAAACACGGTAAATGTTATCCGCTTTTTTGTGAAACCGGTCGAAATTGAATTCGTTCACAGCGTAGAGGAGAAACAGCGAAAAACAGGCAAGCCCAATGGACAATCCTGATATATTGATAAAAGAAAGTATCTTCTGGCGGCCCAGGTTTCGTAATGCGATCTTAAAATAATGTCTGATCATAGCGACTGGTTTTACTTTGCTTTGGAAAATAGAAAAATCAATCCTCCACTTCCGGGGAAGAATTACTCTGTCCTTAAATTTTTTGCGGGCTTTGTCAACGCCGCTTTTGCCGAATGAAAACCTGCCGTTGATACAGCCGTTGTTAAAATCGCAAGAGCTGACACTGCAAATGGGATTACTGATAAGCCCGTATTGTACGGGAATAACTTTAGCCAGTTACTCATGAAATACCATGCTACAGGAAATGCAATAGCAGCAGAAATCAACGCCAGCCACAAATAGTTTTTGCTTACCATTCGCACCACTTCAATGGTTGATGCACCCAATACCCGCCGGATACTGATTTCTTTCTGCCGCTGTTGCGTCGTGAACGCAGTGAGACCCAGTAACCCGAGGCAGGTGATAATTATCGTAAGGATCGAAAACGCGGCAAAAATTTTACCCCGTTTTTGATCTGCTGCATACTGCGAATTAAAGTCGTCATCCAAAAACTTGTACTCAAACGGCAGCTGCGGAAAATATTTTTTCCAAATAGCCTCTGCTTTTGCGACGGTATTGTGAATATTGGTGGGATCCAGCTTTAATTGCATCACATTGCCGTTAGGATAATAAAACAACAGCAATGGACCAATAGGATTGTACAATGACTTTTGATTGAAATCCCTGAATACACCAACCACTTCCCTGTAAGCGCCTGTCGTATCGCCTGGAAACTTTACACGTTTCCCAATTGGATCCTTCCAGCCAAAAAGTTTTGCAGTTTGTTCATTTACGACTATACTATGTAACGTATCACTGAGACCGGTAAAATTCCGACCCTTGACCATCTTAATGCCCAGGACATCAAAATAGTGCTCGTCTATAGTATAACACTCAATGGTCTTGTTGATCCAACCGGTATCCGTTTGCACAATAAATAAATTAAGATTAATATTAGCGGCACCGGGGTAAGAGTTTGCTGCACCCACTGCCTGAACGCCGGTTACACTTCGAAACTCGTTGTTCATTGCGTATATCTTGCCTGTCTCATCCTGGCCTGTATTGACCGTAACTGTCATTACACGGTCTTTATCAAAACCAAGGTCTTTTTTGCGCAGGTATTTTAGCTGCGAGTAAACCACCCACGTGCAAATAAGCATAACCATCGAAATAGAAAACTGCAACACTACCAGGGTTCTACGCAGGCCGATATTGCCAGATGCCTTCGATAAAGCGCCTTTTAAGATACCAACCGGCTTGAATGCCGATAAATAAAACGCCGGGTAGCTTCCGGCAATCAACCCTGTGAATATTATGATACTTCCCAGTAATAGTAAGTTTGATGGCTCTATCATATTCCTCATACTAAAGGTCTTA
>Ga0207701_10000479_pt1 | contig 41186 bp, 38 predicted proteins | sample KBSSwiSSwithPhiX_FD_184294 | JGI IMG/M metagenome (GOLD analysis project Ga0207701, IMG submission 184294) | Switchgrass rhizosphere bulk soil microbial communities from Kellogg Biological Station, Michigan, USA, with PhiX - S5 (SPAdes) (version 2) | ecosystem: Environmental > Terrestrial >... | reverse complement strand
GTCCTCTCTGCCGTGCAGATGGGAACGATCGAATTCCACGGCTGGGGAAGCCGCGCGGACGACATCGAGCATCCCGACCGGATGGTGTTCGACCTCGACCCCGACGAAGGCCTCGATTTCGGCGCGGTTCGTGACGCTGCCCGGCGGCTCCGCGAGCTGCTCGGGGACTTGGGGCTGGAGACATTCCCGATGCTCACCGGAGGCAAGGGGATCCACGTCATCGCCCCGCTCGACTCGTCGGTCGACTGGAATGCGGTGACGAGTTTCGCCGAGCGCTTCTCCCGAGCCGTGTCCGAGGCCGAGCCGGAGCGCTTCACCGCCAATATGCGCAAGGTGCAACGCAAGGGCCGGATCTTCCTCGACTGGCTGCGCAACCAGCGCGGATCGACGGCGGTGATGCCTTATTCCGCTCGAGCCCGCGAAGGCGCTCCGGTCGCAGCCCCAATCGCCTGGGACGAGCTGGACGATTATGAGGGCGGGAACGCCTTTACGATCCACGAACTCGACCTTTTGTTCGAGCGATCTGAGTCGAAGCTGCTCGCCGGATGGGGCCAGGCGAAGCAGGCGCTTCCCCAAGCCTGATTTCGAGCGGAGTCCTCATTCTCCGTTTCACGGCAATGTGATAGGGTGCGCGCCGCAACGGGCATTTCTAACGGGGGTGAATAGCCGGCGATTGCTCTGACCAAGAGGTGGGTGACGGCCCGCGACTCGGCACACGGCCGGGACGGGCCCGATTTCTTTTGGAAGGGGGTTCTGGATGCGTAAGCTTCTTCTGCAGTCCGCGGCCGCAGTCGCGGTCATGTCCGTTTCGACCGCGCTCCAGGCGCAGACTGCCCGCCCGGTCAGGGTTCAGCCGCTGGCGACGGAAAGGCTCGCGGTCGTGGTCCCGCAGGCCGTGCAACCATCGGACAGGCTTCAGATCGCTCCGGTCGTTGCCGCGCCGGCCATTCCGAACACCTTGCTCGTTCAGAGCGCCAATCCGCTGACCACTATCCAGGCGCTGCCGGTCCAGCAGGAATTGTCTCTCTCCCAAATCCAGTCGACGCGGGCGCTGAAGCTTGGAAGCTCGACCATCGACCTTTCGGCGATGCTCAAGAATCGGGATGCATTGCCGAACATCGCCAAGCGGCTGGAGGCGTCGCCATCCGCGGTCTCGGTCAAGGCCGTCGACGTCAACGCTTATGTCGTTCCGCAGGGCCTGATCGTCCGCTCCTTCCTCAACTACCAGATCAAGCCGGGCGCCTGCAGCGATGCCGCGCGCCGCCGGCAGATCGAACAGGCCGGTGTCAGCTGCGCAACGAAGCTTGGCGAGAGCCAGAAGATCGCCGGCTACTCGGATCCGAATTCGGCGCGCTTTGTGGCAGACCCGGCCCAGCGGGCCGAAGTCATTGCGAAGGCGCGCCAGGACTGGGCGGAGCAGGATGCGGAAACGGCCACGCAGGTTGCAAATTTCCGGGCGATCCTGGCGAACCCGACGGAACGCCAGAAGGTCGCGGCCGAGATCGGCGCAGCCGAAACCGCGCGGCTGGAGTCCCTCGGCGACGACGCGCTTGCAGGCGAGCTGATCAGTTCGGCCGAGACCAAGGTCGAAGACGTGATGTTCATCCCCAAGGAGGATGAAGTCGACAAGGGCAGCCGCACGATGATCGCGGATTATCGGCGGCTTGGCGTTGAAGCCGCAGCCCTCAACCTGCCGGTCGTCGAGAACCAGCCGATCAACAAGGTCGTCTTCCTCACCGGCTTCACGCTCGGCCGCCAGTATGAGTGGAGCAAGCGGATCGAGAAAACGATCAAATGGTGCTGGGTGGGCTGCGCGGTGACCTACTATGCGGGTGCTCGCGCCGGCTTCAGCTACGGCTTTGGGCTTCGCTTCCCGATCGTTCTCGACGGCACCTACAAGTCCGTGACGGACAGCACGAGCCAGAGGGGCTATCTGACCGCAACTATGACTCCGGTCGACGGGACGCCAGCGCAATATGCGTCCGCCGGCCTCGCCTCGACGCAGATCTTCAACGGGCAGGAGTTCGTCGCCGAGCTAAAGGCGTCCGCCGGTTACGACTACAAGCTACCGCTGATCGGCGAGGATCATCGCACGCTCAGCGTCGGTTACGATCTCGCGGACAAGCTGCCGGCGCCGTACACGCACGGGCAGTTCACACCGCCGGCGCCGGGGACGACGTCGGGCGAGATCCCGTTCGTCTTCGACCAGATCGATTTGCTGATGGGCTATGGGAACTGGGGCGCCGCGGGCGTTCTCGTCCACCCAGCGGTGAAGGTCGGACTGCATTCCGATGCGCTTCGAATGACCGTTCACGACAATGTCGGCGGGACCGACCAGGAAATCGTCAACGGCAAGCGGCTGCCGCTCGCCATCGATTCCACCGGCAAGAGCAGCTTTTGGATCGGCTCGCCGGTCTACAATCTGGGCTTCATCGTAACGCCGGGCGTCAACGCGCACGCTTTCATTGACGTCGGCGTCTGGTCGGACAGCTGGGACTTCCCGGTCTGGTTCCCGGACATCGCAATCACGCTGCCGCCGGGCGGAGTGGATTTCGCCTGCCATTCCGGGACCATTTGCCGGCGCGACTATGCCTACACGGCGAGCTCGCGGCCCGACATCAGCGGGACAGCCGTAACCGAAGGGCTGGAGGTCATGGGCGGCACAGGCTCGCCGCTCCGGCCCCCTTCGCCGGTTGTTAAGGACGGCCTTGCCGGAAAGCTTCAGGACAACGTGGCCGTCCAGCGGGTCGACGACAGCGCGGTCGCAGCAGGAACGGTCCAGCCTGCTGACAGCACCGCGGTCGTAGCCGCAACTTGCCCGGAGGGCACGGTCCAGAGGCACGCGAACTCCCGGGACACGAGGTGCGTGCCGCCTGAGGAAAAGCAAAAGATTCTTCAAGAAAATCGCTCTGCCAAAACGAATTGGGATCCAGCGGGCGCTTACGGTCCGAAAACATGCATCAGCGGGCTCGTCTGGCGTGAGGCCGTTCCGAACGACAAGGTGTGCGTCACTCCGGAGCGTCGCGAGGAGGTTGCCCGAATGAACAGCGGCGGCTGATCGCGGCGGCCAAAATGACGGCCCGCTCGTCACCCTGACTGGTTCGAACCCGGGGTAAATCCACTTCCTTCACTTTGTCACCCTCGCCGCAATTCCCTCCCAGCGCGGAAGAGCGGCGAAGGGTTACGACCATGGTCAAACCGAGGGTGATAGCGAGGCTAACAGCTGCCGGTCCGGCTGGATTTCATTCCTGCGAAAGAACCCGTCCGAACGACTTCGAACTGGGGAAAGTGATGGCACAATCGAGCGCCTGTAGGACAGTGATATCTGGCGGCAGGCGGCGTCTGCTTTCGACCCACACAGTCACGTGGAGTCAGCCCGATGCGCACGGTGCTGGCGCAGAAGCATCATTTCCCAACGCTTAGCCACGTTCAGCTCTAACATGCGTCAATTGCGACCAAGGGCGAACCTGTTAGGTCTATTGCGATTGGGGAGTCGGGGACCCGACAATGCGGGACGATTCAGCCGAATACTATCGAATCCGCGCGGCTGCGGAGCGGGAGCGGGCAAAAAATGCGACAACTCCCGACGCCGCGAAGATTCACATCGCCTTGGCGGAAGCCTATGAGAATCGAGCGAAGGACCTCTCCGCCTAGAGACCTTTATGGGCGTGCGCGCTCACCCAAACCTGCCCCCACGTCCAGATGGATCACCAAGGCCGTTAGCTTTCGTCCGGCGAGACTCTAAACCTCAGCCGGTTGCGCGGGCTCGTCGTTTTTCAACACGACCATGGTCATTTCAATGTCAGCTGCGCACTGTCGTAACGCTGTGGCCGCGTTTTTGTCGGAGGCTTTCTCGGCCAGATCGCGGCAACGCTTGGCCTTCGCCTGCAAATATTCAAACTGGCGGCACATGGTCTGGGTCCTCTGGGCCCAGATGAAACGAATAGGCTGTACCGTGGATTAATTTTTGCGGGGACGTCGACGAAGTAAAAGATTTTCGGGATTTTGGGGCGCTTCCGAATTCAGGGTTGCTTCGTTACCAAGCTGACAGCGTAGTGAAGGAATTCCTCCGTGACTGAGTATCGTCGCGCGATCGAGTCCGGAGTTTGGGCGGACGTTTGGCACTTTCAGCCCAACTGTCCTGACTATCCCACCCGAAATTTCGTTATCGAACGCGTCCCGCCGTTTAACCAAAACCTCTGCCCGCAATGCGTGTCGCTATCTCGCAACAGGCGCGGCGATGATTAGGCGGTCCACTGCAATGTCCCCTTTCCACCCATAGCGGACGCTGGTCGGTCACTTGCTCGGCTTGCGGCCGGGGAAGCGAACCACCTTCTCGTCGCCCGCGAAAAGATCACCCAAAGCTTCGGCAATTTCGGCCTGACCAAACGGTTTGGCCAGGCGAGGCACGTGAAGCACATCGTCGGTGGGGCCGGTATAGCCGGTTATCAGCAGTACGGGCAGATCTGGTCGAGTCCGCGCGATTCGACGAGATAATTCCCCGCCGTCCATCCCCGGCATCATGTAATCCGTTATCACCGCGTCGACAGAGAGCCCGCCTTCCAGCCGCGCCAGTCCTTCCGCGCCTCCCCCCGCTTCCTCAACGTGATGACCGAGGTCGCGGATCATTTCCGCGGTCGCGGTACGCACCAGAGGTTCGTCGTCAATGAGCAAGACGGAGACCCGACGTCCCAAAGACTTCAAAGCTTCGCGGGTCGGTCGCCGCTGGGCCAGCGCAGTTTCGCTCGCGACCGGAAGGTAGAGGTCGACCCGGGTTCCTTCGCGTGGCTCGCTGGTCAGCGCAAATCCGCCTCCCAGCTGTGCAGCAAGGCCATGGACCATCGACAGGCCAAGCCCTGTCCCGCGCCCGAACTCCTTGGTTGAGTAAAATGGCTCGATAGCTCGGGCCAGTGTCTCGGCGTCCATTCCGAAGCCCGCGTCGATGACCGAGAGTTTGATATAGAGACCGGGTTTGAGCTTCGGCGAGGACTGAGGCCCGATCGCGGTTTCCTCGGCGAGGATGGTCAGCGGTCCGCCTTGCGGCATTGCATCGCGCGCGTTGACTGTCAGGTTGAGTATCGCAAGCTCGAGCTGGTTCGGATCGACCAGCGCGGACGGCAAATCAGGATCGACTCGAAGCTGCACGTCCACTGTCGGTCCGACCGAACTCGTGATCAGATCGCGCATTCCCGACAGCAAGGCGGCAATATCGACCGGTTCCGTGCGCAGCGACTGTCGGCGGGCAAACCCAAGCAGGCGCTGCAGCAATGTCTTGGCACGGTCTGCCGCCTGGAGCGCGTTGGACAGGAGCCGCTCCGAGCGCTCGTCAACGTCGCCATACCGTTTGTGCAGGATGTCGAGAGCGCCCGTGATCGGAGTCAGCAGATTGTTGAAGTCATGCGCCACGCCGCCGGTCAGCTGCCCGAGCGTTTCCAGCTTTTGGGCTTCGTGCAACTGAGCGATCGCGGCTTCACGTTCCGCGGTACGCTCCTCAACGCGTTGCTCCAGGTCTGCAGCGAGGCCGTTCAGTTCCTCCAATCTCGCGCGCGCCTCATACTGGCGGCGGCGGCCCCGCAGCGCCGATTGGGCGAGGCTGACAAAGGTTGTCGGATGGAATGGCCGCTCCAGGAAGGTGACGTTTCCGAGGACGTCAAGGAATCGCCCGGCCTCGGGATTGCGCTCCAGCCCGCCGCCGCGCCGGGTCAACAGCACAAATGGAAAATCGGACCATTCAGGCTGCGCATCCAGCCAATCGGACAGGGCATGGAGGTCGCTTCCGGCCAACGCCTCCTCAGTGACCACCGCAAAACCCGCCCCCGCTTTCAGCAAAGCGACGAGCTGCGTGACATCCTCGACGACTTCGCCATGCAGTCCGGCTTCGCCCAGCATGCCCCGCGCTACGGCTCCGTCACGCCCCTGGGGCGCGAGGATCAGCGCTCGCTCGGTGACAGCGTCTTTCACTTGGCTTGGGGTTCCAGCAAGGTCGGTCGCTGTTCGACCAGCTCCGGCACGCCTCGAAGAACCCCCTGGAAGCCCATGAGCGGCTCGCCGAGCGTGATGCCCCGGCCGTCGATGCGATATTCGCGGATCGTGTCTTCGTGGACCCCGGTCCGCTTCTTGATCACGGACATTGCCCGGCGAACTCGCCCGAGCGCCTCGAAATACCGCAACAGGATCACCGTGTCGGCGAGGTAGGTGACGTCGACCGGCGCTTTCATGTCGCCGACCAGGCCGTGTTGCGCGACGGTCAGGAAGGTCGAGGCGCCCTGGCGGTTCAGATATTGCAGCAGCTCGTGCATGTGGAGGATCAGGGCCTTTTCCTCCGGCATCGATGCCTGGTAGCCGTTGAGGCTGTCGATCACGACGGTTTGCGCCTCTTGTTCCTCGACGCAGCGCCGGACCCGGGCAGAAAGTTCGCCCGGCGTCAGCTCCGCGGCATCGACCTGCTCGATCGTTAGATTCTCTCCGTCGACCAGTGCCTGGAGATCGATGCCGAGCCCCTTGGCGCGCTCAAACAACAACCCCAGTTCTTCGTCGAAGATGAACATCGCGGCCTTTTCTCCGCGGTTTATCGCGCCGACCACAAAGGTCAGGGCCAGGAGCGACTTGCCCGTTCCCGCAGGGCCCAAGATCAGCATGCTCGATCCGCGCTCGATACCGCCGCCAAGGAGCGCGTTGAGCTCCGGCGATTCGGTCGAAACCACATCGCGTTTGAACGCCATTCGGTGTTCGGCGGCGACGAGACGGGGGAATACGCGCACGCCACCTGTCGCGATGATGAAGTCGTGATAGCCGCCGCGGTAGGACTGACCGCGATATTTGATGACCCGGAGCCGGCGGCGCTCCGCGCCATACTCCGGTGATAATTCTTCAAGCCGGATCACGCCGTGCGCAATGCTGTGCATTGTCCGGTCGTTGGCCTCGCTCGACAAATCGTCCAGCATCAGCACGGTGGCTTTGCTGCGCGCGAAATAATGCTTCAGCGCGAGGATCTGGCGGCGATAGCGAAGCGAGGATTGCGCGAGGAGGCGGATTTCCGAGAGGCTGTCCAGCACGACCCGGTCCGGCTTGATCTTCTCGAATGAGTCGAAAATGCGCCTGGTCGTTTCCCCAAGCTCGAGATCGGAAGAATAGAGGAGGCTTTGCTGTTGCTCATCGTCGAGCAGGCTTTCGGGCGGGACCAACTCGAAAACATCGACGCCATCGAGCGACCAGCCGTGTGACGTTGCGCCCGCCCGCAGTTCGTCCTCTGATTCCGACAGGGTGATGTAGAGCGCACGCTCGCCCGCCGCGACTCCAGCCATCAGGAACTGAAGGGCGATCGTCGTCTTGCCCGTTCCCGGGTTGCCCTCGAGGAGGAACAAGCGGCCGCGGGCCAGACCGCCGACGGTGACGTCGTCAAGGCCGCCAATACCGAAATTGGCTTTGTCGTTTGTGTCCGTCACTTTCGGCTCCGCAAATCGCTGGTCGCCATCAACGCTGCGTGTCGCCGTAACGATCCGCCCCAAATCACCCGCGGATCGCAACCATCGCTAGCGGCTGGCGATCGTTGTGTCCGCTTTCACCCGGGGCACAGGTTAGGCACTAGCGGATCTCGCTAAGCTCGATGCCTTTGGTCTCATTCGCGAGAAGTGCGCTGATGCCGCTGATCGCGCAGGCGACGGCGACATAGACGGAAACCGGCACCGATGAGTGAAGGTCCTTGTAGAGCCAGAGCGCAATGATCGGCGCGAGGCTGCCGCCGACGATCGCCGTGAGCTGATAGGCGATAGACACGCCCGAATAGCGGATCCGCGTCGGAAACAACTCGGTGATGAAGGCTGCCTGCGGCGCATACATGGTCGCATGCAGGACCAGCCCGATCACGATGGCGAGGATGATGAGGCCGGAGCCGCCGCTCGCGAGCATGGGGAAGAAGAGGAAGATGAATATCGCCGACCCGAAGGCTCCGGCGGCGTAGACGGGACGCCGGCCGATCCGGTCCGACAAAGTGGCGAGCAACGGGATCGCAAGCAGCTGGCAAGCCGCGCCGATAAGCAAGGCTTCGAGCGCGAGGCTCCGGCTGCGCTCGGCCACGTCGACCAGGAACGTCAGCGAGAAGACGGTCAGGATGTAATAAAGGATGTTCTCGCCGATCCTCAGGCCGGCTCCGAGCAGGACGTCGTGCGGCTCCTCCCGGATGACGTCCATGATCGGCATCTTGGGCGGCGTTTCCGACCGCTGAAGCTCGGCCGTGAACATCGGGCTCTCGGCGACGCGGTGGCGGATGTAAAAGCCGACGACGACCAGCATCGCCGACAGCAGGAACGGCACTCGCCAGCCCCAGCTGATGAAATCCGCTTCGCTCTGCAGGTTCGACATCAGCGCGAGGATGCCGGCGGAAAGCAGGCTGCCGAGCGGGACTCCTGCCTGCGGCCAGCTCGCCCAGTAACCGCGGTGACGTGCGGTCCCGTGCTCGGCGACCATCAGAACAGCGCCGCCCCATTCCCCGCCGACCGCAAAGCCCTGCACGACGCGAAGGAGAATGAGGCCAACGGGCGCCCAGACGCCGATGGCGGCATAGCTTGGCAGAAGCCCGATGAGCACGGTCGCGGTGCCCATCATGACGAGGCTCCACATCAGCAGCTTCTGGCGCCCGATACGGTCGCCGAAATGACCGAAGACAATTCCGCCTAGCGGTCGCGCGACGAAGCCGACGGCATAGGTCGCGAAGGCGAGAAGGGTGCCGACCAGCGGCTCGAACGATGGGAAGAACAACTTGTTGAAAACGAGCGCGGCGGCCGATCCGTAGAGGAAGAAGTCGTACCATTCGATGGTCGTTCCGATGAGGCTCGCCAGAATGACCCGCCTGAGCGGCGTTTCCGCAGTCGTTGCTTTCGCCATGTGTCTCCCCAGTGATCCAAGCAGTAACGCGAAGCCGGACAGTTTTGCCAGCCTGCTTGCCCAACCGCCGTCCGCGTCTTAGCCCTAAGTCATGCGTAGCATTGCACTTCCGCTCCTTTTCCTCCTCACTGCGGCGACTGCTCCGAACGACGTTCAGCGATGGAAGTCGGAAGCGCAAAGGGTGACGATCACCCGCGACGATTGGGGAATCGCTCACGTCCATGGCGCGACCGACGCCGATGCGGTCTTCGGGATGATCTACGCGCAGGCGGAGGACGATTTTCCGCGCATCGAGGCGAATTACCTGACCTCGCTGGGACTCACCGCCGAAGCAGAGGGCGAGAAAGCGATCTGGCAGGATTTGCGCGCGCGCCTCTACGTCAGCCCAACCGAGTTGAAGGCCGATTACGCCAAGAGCCCGCCGCAAATGCGCAAGCTGATGAATGCATGGGCGGACGGACTCAATTACTTCCTCGCGACCCATCCGGAGGTCCATCCACGCGTGATCCGCCACTTCGAGCCGTGGATGGTCATGTCCTTCACCGAGGGCAGCATCGGCGGCGACATCGAGCGGATCGATCTCGACAGGCTGGAAGCCTTTTACGGGAAGGGGCCGACGAAGCTTGCATCGGCCGAAAACGACAATGAGCCGAGGGGGTCGAACGGAATCGCGATCTCGCCAAAGCTGACTGCGGACGGCGGCGCGCTTCTCCTCATCAACCCGCACACCAGCTTCTATTTCCGGTCGGAGCTGCAGATGTCGAGCGACGAAGGCCTCGATGCTTACGGCGCGGCGACCTGGGGCCAGTTCTTCCTCTACCAGGGCTTCAACAAGCACATCGGCTGGATGCACACTTCGAGCGGCGTCGATAATGTCGACGAATTCGCGGAGAAGGTGGAGCGCAGAGGCAAGAGCTATTGCTACTGGTACGGCAATGTATGCCGGCAGATGCAGGCTCGCCCGATCACGATCCGTTATCGGATGAAAAGCGGCAAGCTCGGTTCGCGAAGCTTCACCGCATGGATGACGCATCGCGGTCCGATCGTGTCCGAGGAAAATGGGCGCTGGATCGCCTTCGCGATGATGGACCGGCCGGTCGAAGCGCTGCAGCAAAGCTATCTTCGAACCAAGGCGAGCGATCTCGCCTCGTTCATGCGGATTTCCGATTTGAAGGCGAACAGCTCGAACAACACGGTCTTCGCGGATGACAAGGGCGAGATCGCCGTGCTTGCGCCGCAGTTCATGCCGATGCGCGACAATCGCTTCGATTACACGCGGCCGGTGGATGGCAGCAATCCTGCGACCGACTGGCAGGGGCTCCATCCCGTCACGCACCTTCCGAACACCATCGATCCGGCGACGGGCTGGGCGTTCAACAGCAACGACTGGCTCTATTCGGCGGGCGGGCCGTCATCGCCGAAAGCAACGAACTTCCCGCGCTATCTCGACACGGCTGGCGAAAGCTATCGGACCATCCACGCGACGCGGCTTCTGACCCAAAGCGGCAAATGGAGCCTAGATCGTCTTCAGGAAGCTGCATTCGACAGCGCGCAGCCGTCCTTCGAGATCCTCGTGCCCATGCTTGTGTCGGCGTGGCAGGCGCTGCCCTCGAACGATCCACGTAAGGGACACCTCGCACAACCGGTCGAAGCCTTGGCCAGCTGGGACAAGCGCTGGTCGGTCAGCTCGATTCCCAACACGCTCGCGCAATTCTGGGGGGACGAGCTCGCGAAGCTGGCGACGTCGAAGGACTGGAACGACCATCAGAACATGTTCCGGCACATGGAGCGGCTGACCCCAGCCGAGAAGATCGATACCTTCGCACGCGGCCTCAGCCGGCTGGAGCGCGACTTCGGCGGCTGGCGAGTTCCATGGGGCGAGGTGAACAGGTTCCAGCGGATTTCGCCCGCGATCGATTCCCCGTTCGACGATTCCAAGCCGAGCATTCCCGTCGGCTTCACTTCGAACAAGTGGGGCTCGCTGGCTTCGTTCGGCGCCTCGCAGAAGCCGGGCACGAAGCGCTGGTACGGAACCAACGGCAACAGCTTCGTCGCGGTGGTCGAGTTCAAGCCCGGCGGCGTCAACGCTCGGGCAGTGACCGCGGGCGGCGAAAGCGGACATCCGGAATCGCCGCACTTCGCCGACGAGGCGGAGCGCTATGCCTCGGGCAATTTGCGCCAGGTCTATTTCTACCCGGAGCAGCTCAAGGGCCACACCGAGCGGACGTATCACCCGGGCCGCTGATCAGCGGTCGGCGAACCGATCGGTCGCGCGCACGAGTCCGTCGAGGATCCCGGGCTCATTGAACAAATGCCCGCCGTCGGGGACGATCTGAAGATCGACTTCGGGCCACGCCTTCTTAAGCGCCCAGGCTGCGCGCGGGGGCGTGCAGCAGTCGTGCCGCCCCTGGACGATCACTCCCGGGATGTGCCGGATCCTGTCCGCGCCGCGAAGCAGTTGGCCCTGCTCGAACCAGCCCTTGTGGATCATGTAGTGGTTTTCGATCCGCGCAATCGCGACCGCTTTGTCGGGCTCCGTGAACTCTTCCATGACTTCGGGATTGGGAAGCAGGGTGACGACATTGCCTTCCCACGCGGCGAAGGCCTTGGCGGCAGCAACCTGCACCTCCATGTCGCCGCTCGTCAGGCGCTTGCGATAGGCCTGGAGCATGTCGCCGCGTTCGCCCTCGGGGATTGGCGCAACGAACTCTTCCCATTTGTCCGGGTAGAGCGCTGAAGCGCCGCCTTCGCTGTAGAGCCAGTCCAGCTCATATTGGTCGAACAGGAAGATTCCGCGAAGGACCAGTTCGGTAACCCGGTCGGGATAGGTCTGCGCATAAGCGAGCGACAGCGTGGAGCCCCAGGAGCCGCCGAAGACCTGCCACTTGTCGACCTTGGCGACTTGCGTGCGGAGCTTCTCGATGTCCTCGACCAGGTCCCAGGTCGTGTTGTTGTCGAGCGAAGCGAAGGGCGTCGACTTGCCGCAACCGCGCTGGTCGAACACCAAGATCTTGTACTTGTCGGGATTGAACTGGCGGCGGTGGTCGGGGCTCGATGCTCCGCCTGGGCCGCCGTGAAGGAAGGCGACCGGCTTGCCGTCCGGATTGCCGCACAACTCCCAATAGAGACTATGGCCGTCTCCGACCTCCAGATGGCCGGTCTCATAAGGTTCGATCGGCGGATAGAGCGTGCGCCGCTCGGTGGTTTGCATGTCCATCAGAAGCTCATCTCCGAATAGATGCGGCTGAGATCGCCTTGCCACTCTCCATGATAGAGGTCGAGAAGGCGTTCGGCAGGTGTCTTTCCACTGGCGACGATTTCGTTGAGCGGATCGAGGAAGCCGCTTTCATTGTCGCCAACGCTGTTCAGCTTCGCGCGGCGCGTCAGCCCCTCGGCCGAGATAGCCACGACTGTCCGGGCGAGGTCGTGCATCGTACCGCCGCCGGGCACCGGCGCCTTGAGCGCCATCCTGGGCACTGAGCGGCGAAGCTCCTCATGCTCGTCGTTGGTCCAATCTTTGACGAGGTCCCAGGCCGCGTCCAGCGCGCCCGATTCATAGAGCAGGCCGACCCATAGAGCCGGAAGCGCGCAGATTCGGCTCCAGGGCCCGCCATCCGCGCCGCGCATCTCGAGAAAGCTCTTGAGGCGCACTTCGGGGAAGATCGTCGACAGGTGATCGACGAAGTCCGAAATGCGCGGCTTCTCGCCCGGAAGCTGCGGCAGCTTGCCATCAAGGAATGCGCGAAAGCTCTCGCCGGCAACGTCGATATATTTGCCGTCCCGGAAGACGAAATACATCGGCACGTCGAGCGCATAGTCGAGATAGCGCTCGTAGCCGAAGCCGTCCTCGAAGACGAAGGGCAGCATGCCCGTGCGATCTGGGTCGGTGTCTTCCCAGATGTGGCTTCGATAGCTCAGGTAACCGTTGGGCTTGCCGTCGGTGAAGGGCGAGTTGGCGAAGAGGGCCGTCGCCACCGGCTGAAGCGCCAGCCCGACACGGAATTTCTTCACCATGTCTGCTTCGGACGAATAGTCGAGGTTCGTCTGGATCGTGCAGGTGCGAAGCATCATGTCGAGGCCGAGCGAACCGACCTTCGGCATGTAATTGAGCATGATTGCGTAACGGCCCTTGGGCATGACCGGCAGGTCGCTCCGAGCCTTGTCGGGCCACATCCCAAGGCCCAGGAAACCAATGCCCAGCTTTTCGCCGACGGCCTTCACTTGCGAAAGATGCCGCCCCGCTTCCGAACAGGTCTGGTGGAGGTTGTCGAGCATCGCGCCAGACAGCTCGAACTGGCCCGCGGGCTCCAGGCTGACCGTGCCGTCAGGCCCGCTCAACGCGATGACATTCCCGTTCTCGACCACCGGCTTCCAGCCGAATTCGGTGAGCCCCATCAAGAGGTCGCGGATCCCGCCGGGTTCCTCATAGGATGGGGCGCGGTGGTCGGACGTCCGATAGACGAATTTCTCGTGCTCGGTGCCGATGCTCCACTTCTCGGGCGGCTTCTCGCCGGCCGCGAAGGTGGCCAACAGGTCGTCGCGGCTCTCGATCGGCGGGCTTTCGCTGTCGTCGGTCCGCGTCGTCATGGTCGGGCGCGCTTAGCCGCGCCCGTTGGCACGCGCCAGCACTTCCGTTTTATGGCTCGATAAATCAGCGCCAGTCGCCGGCAACCGCCATATAGGCCGCCAGCGCCGCCAACGCGGCAGTCTCGGCGCGAAGGATTCGCGGGCCAAGCGAAACCGGGACCGCATTGGGCGCAGTGCGTACGGCGGCGCGCTCCTCGTCCGTGAAGCCGCCTTCGGGACCGGTGAGGATGACAGCCGGGCCTGGCGTCAGAGCATTTGCAACCGCCTCGCCCCCGCCCTCATCAGCAAAATAGAGTGTGCGTTGCGTATCGCGTCCAGCCAGGAATTGCTTGAGCGAAAGGGGTTCGACGATTTCCGGAAGGCGAGTGCGTCCGCATTGTTCCGCAGCCTCGATGGCGATGGATTCCAGCCGTTCGAGCTTCACGCGTTCGACGACAGTGCGTTGCGTTGCGACCGGTATGAGTCTCGCAACGCCGAGCTCCGTCGCCTTCTCGACCAGCCAGTCGGTCTGTGTGCGTTTCACGGGTGCGAAGGCGAGCCAGACGTCGGGCATGTCTTCGGCTTCCCGGGTCCTTCGCTCCACCGCGAGCCGCATGCGCTTCTTGGCAGACTCGGCGATCCGCGCGAGCCATTCGCCCGACCTCCCATCGAAGACGAGGATCTCGTCGTCCTCCTTCAGCCGAAGGACGTTACCGAGATAATTCGCCTGGCCCGGATCGAGGTCGATCTCCGCGCCGTCGCCAAGGGCCGCGCGCACGAAGAGGCGCGGCAGGGACTTGGGCGGCCAGGCAGGTGTAGCGGGCATGCGCGGAGGATTAGCGGGTGGCCGAGCCCGAAACCACTAGCCGCGGGAACTCACCGCCAGTGCAGCTTCGACCAATGCCGGATGGAGATCGTTCAAAAACTTGCAGCCGACCACCGCCCCTTGCTGCCAGACGATATAAGCCTCGAGGGGGGAAAGCCCGTCCATCTCCAGCGTCACGAGTCTTCCCGGCCTGACCGGCATTTGGATTTCGGTCCGAAAGCCGCTCACAGACAGGTCGGAAACGATCACTCTTCGGGGCCGCGGGCCAAGATGATGGAGAGTGGCGCCAATGCGCGCCGCATACCGGACGTTTCGGCGCTTTTCGGGATATTCGAGCAGGTCGCGATAGTAACGTGAGGTCCGTAGGTGCAGCGAACGTTCCTCGGCGTCGGCCGCACTTTCCGCAAGACTTAGCGCCTCCAGGAGGCGCTTCGTAAAATAGGCCTCGTACATACCGCCATTTTCCTTGGTTGGCGGCCAATTTCTGGTCGTCGTTACAGGGCCACAACGCTCGATTGAGTTTTCGGATGCAACGACTTCCTATAAATTTCTGGTGCTGATTTGGATCAATTTCGGTCGGGTTGAGCCGCGACGTTCGTCCTGCCAAACCAAGCGTCGTGGCAGCAACTACGGAAATCGTCCCCGACAGCGAGCGCCGCGGCTTCATCGGATCCCTTCCGCCGCCGCTTCGGCCCTATGCCTCCTTGATGCGGCTCGACCGGCCGATCGGGACATGGCTGCTCTACTGGCCGTGTGCCTGGAGTGTCGCGCTGGCCGGAGTTCGCGAACGCTGGGACCTGTTCCTCTGGTTGGCGCTGGGCGCCTTCGCCACCCGTAGCGCGGGCTGCGTCTACAATGACCTTGTCGACAGGGACCTCGACCGAAAGGTGGAGCGCACGCGGCTTCGGCCGCTTGCGAGCGGGCGTGTTTCGGTTCGAAGCGCGGTGATATTGATCGGGCTGCTGCTTGGGATCGCGCTGGTCGTCCTGTTGCAGCTCAACCGGACCGCGCAGATCGTGTCGCTCGTCAGCGTCGCGCCGGTAGCTGCCTATCCCTTCATGAAGCGCATCACCTGGTGGCCGCAGGCATGGCTGGGGCTGGTCTTCTCCTGGGGAGCGCTGGTCGGCTGGCCGGCAGTGACCGGTTCGCTGGACTGGCCGCCCATATTGCTGTGGTTCGGAAGCGTCGCATGGGTGATCGGCTACGACACTCTCTATGCCATCCAGGATAAGGAGGATGACGCGCTGATCGGAGTGAAGAGCAGCGCCCGCCGGCTGGGGGACAAGGCCGCGATCGGCGTGGGGATCTTCTACGCGTTTGCGCTGCTTTTATGGGGAGCGGCCGTCTGGTGCGTCAGGCCCGACTGGCTCGCGCTGCTTGCTCTCGCCCCCGCAGCACTCCACCTCGCCAACCAGGCGCTCCGCGCCAATCCCGCCGACGGAGACCTGGCGCTGAAGCTCTTTCGCTCGAACCGCACGTGCGGTCTCCTCGTGTTCCTTGCGATGCTGGTCGTCGGTCTCTCCACCCGCTAACGCGCAGCCATGCTTTCCATTGAAGACTCCAAGGCAGCGGCGGAGCGGCTGGTCGAAAAGGCGCGCAAAGCCGGCGCCGATGCCGCCGATGTCCTCTACGGCCACAGCCACTCCGCGGACGTCCAGGTCCGGCTTGGCGAGCTCGACCATGTTGAGCGCTCGGAAAATGAGGAGATAGGCCTTCGCGTGTTCCTTGGCTCGCGCAGCGCCTCGGTCGCGTCGTCCGATCTCTCGAAGGATGCGCTGGACGAGCTGGTCGCGCGCGCATTGGCGATGGCGGCCGAAGCCCCAGAAGATCCGTTCGCGGCGCTCGCGCCGTCCGATCTGCTTGCCAGCCCACCGTTCCCCGATCTCGATTCCGTCGATCCTTCGGAGCTCGACCCCGGCGAGCTTCGCAGCCGAGCGCTCGAGGCCGAAGCGGCGGCGCTCGCGGTCAAAGGGGTCACCAATTCCAGCGGCGCGTCAGCGTCGACATCAGGATCGACGGTCGCTCTCGCCACGTCCGGCGGCTTTTCCGGCGCCTATTCGGCGACGGGGTTCGGTTGCTCGGCGAGCGTCGTGGCGGGGGAGGGCGGATCAATGCAACGCGACCATGCGTCGCATAGCGCGCACCACTTGTCCGACATGGATTCGCCGGCCGAGATCGGCCGACTTGCCGGAGAACGGGCGGTCGCGCGCCTGAATCCCGCCAAGGCGAGGTCGGGAAGGATGCCGGTGCTGTTCGAGCCGCGCGTCGCCACCACCTTGCTCGGCCACCTGGCCGGAGCGATCAGCGGTTCTGCAGTCGCGCGCAAGTCCAGCTTCCTCCAGGACAAGCTGGGCCAGGCGGTGTTCGCCAAAGGCGTGTCGATCATCGACGACCCGCTGCGCCGGCGCGGATTGCGGTCACGCCCGTTCGACGGCGAGGGCGCAGCAGTGGCGAAGCGCGAAATCATAGCCGACGGCGCGCTCACCACATGGATGGCGGAAACCGCTTCGGCACTGCAGCTCGGAATCCGGCCGACAGGTCACGCGTCGCGGAGCGTCGGCGGCGCGCCCGGCGTTTCGCCAGCCAATTTCTATATCGCCGCCGGAAAACGCAGCCGCGAGGAATTGCTCGCCGCCTTTCCGGAGGCGCTGCTGGTCACTGAGCTGATCGGTCACGGCGTCAATCCGGTGACAGGCGATTACAGTCGGGGCGCGGCAGGCTTCCTCGTGCGCAACGGCGAGATTGGGGCGGCCGTGCAGGAAATCACGGTTGCTGCGAACCTCATCGAGATGTTTGCGACCCTGGAGCCGGGATCGGACCTCGAGTTCCGCCGTGGAATCGACGCTCCGACAATCCTCATCCCCGAGATGACGGTCGGTACCGCCTGATCTCTAACGATGCGGCTGGGTCTGCGGATCGAGCGGATTTCCCGAGGGAACGTCGGCGGGCGGCGGCAGCGGGACGTAGGACGCGCCTTCAGCGCCGGCGGGAGCGGGAACGGTCGTCACCGGCTGCGAATCGTACGGCTCCTGTCTGGCCGCGGTGAGCGCCTGCGTTCCGACGCGGTGGACGACGTGCGGGGTGACGATGATGTAGAGCTCCGTACGCGATCGCGTGTTGTGGTCGGTCCGGAATGCCTGGCCGATGATCGGGATGTCGCCAAGGATCGGGATCTTGGTGTTGTTGTTGATATTCTCGTCCTGAGTGAGCCCACCGATGACGAAGGAATCGCCGTCGCGGACCGTGGCGGACGTCTCGGCCTGCCGCTGGCTAATCGTGGGATAGCCCTGGCTAAAGCCGGTGACGCTGGAAACGACCGCGTAAACGTGGCTCGTCACATAGCCGTCGGCGCTAACCCTGGGCGCGATCTGAAGGGTCACGCCTACGTTCACATATTGAACCTGCTGCGACACGCCGTTGACGCCTGACAGCGTGATCGCGGTCAGGATCGGCAGCGCATCGCCCGTGATGATTTTCGCGGTCGATCCGCTCTGGGCCGCAATACGCGGCTTGGAAACGATCTTGCCGTTGCCCTTCTTGATCTCGGCATAGACCGCCGCCTGGAATTGGAAGCTGCTCAGGTGGTTGCCTTCCACCGGAATCCCCGGTGGAATGAACTGTCCCGACTGGAAGGTGGCGACGCCGAGCTGGCCGTTCGCATTGGCGAAATCGATACCGACGTTCTTCGCGCCGCTTTCGTTCAGCTCCACCATCTGGGTTTCAAGGATGACGCTGTCGACCGGTATGTCGATCATCGCGATCATCGCCTTGAGTTGCGCGATTTCCTCGGGCGAACCTCTCAGCCAGATGGCGTTGAGACGGCGGTCGACCGCGATCGATGCATTGATGGATTCGCCAAGGGGCTCATCGCTTGTCCCCGGCGCCTGCGACGTCTGTTGCGGCTGATAGGTGGTGCCGGTCAGGCTGTTGGAACCGAAGGCGGGCTGCTCCGGGATGAAAACGTCGTTGGACTTCACGGTCGCATCGGTCAGAAGCCCGACGACCTCCGAAACGTCCGCATATTTGAGCAAGACAAGCTGGTAACCCGTCTGTCCTACCGGCGGTCCGTAAAATTGGGCTTGGCCCCCTTGCGCGGGCGGCGGCGAATAATTCTGACCCGAATCCGCTGCAGCCGAGGCGCTGGTGACGACGACATCGATTACCTGGTCGCCATTCCGCGAGGCCGAGATGGTCGCGTTGGTGTTCACGAGGAAGTGAAGCACCAGCACGCCTTCGGCCTGGACAAACTGGATCGAACGAACGAGTCCCTGAAGTCCCCGCGGCGAGGCGGCGGAGGAGGATCGCGTGGCGAGTGCGAGAGCAAGCGCCGGATCGCGGGGATCGTTGCCGAGGGCTTGGAATGGATTGGCTTGCGGCGCGAGGGTGAGCTGGAAGTGCGATTCGGTAGAGCTCTCGTTGACCAGCGACACCTTCGTAAGGGCGACCGGCCGCGGAGCAGGGGTGGCCTGGGCTGCAGCGGCACTCGAACTGCCGGCGAACAGCGTCGCTGATCCGATCGCGACCACCGCGAAGAGTCCGAGCAATGTCCGCAGCAAATTGGTCAAGCGAATCAACTTCGTGGATGAAACAGACAAAGACGCGGGCCGCACCGAAGTGCAGCCCGCGCCAGTGTAACAGACCTTAGTTGCTGAACGCACCCAGGCCGTTCGGCGTACCCAGGCCGGTCGGGCCGTCATAGCCCACGCCGGCATGGCAATAGTAGTTGACCGGGCAGCTGCTGCCGTTGCTTCCGCTCGTCACGTCATGAAGGCTCGACGTGTGCGAGTAGATCGACGACGCACCGTTGATCGCGCCGTTGCGAAGCGCGAACAGAGCACCGATCAGCGGAGCCGAAGCGCTCGTTCCGCCGAAGACCATCCAGCCGTGGCTGTTGCGGTTCATCGGACCGTAGACGGCGACGCCGGTGTTAGGGTCGGCGACTGCCGAAACGTCGGCTTCCATGCGACCCGCGCAAGCGTCGGTTACGCCATTCTGCCAGCTGGGCTTCGCATGGCTGAGGCCGCAGCCGCTGCCAGCACCGTTCCATGCGGACTCGGTGTAGCCGCTGCCGCCCTTGTTCAGGCTGGTGCCGCCAACGGCGACGGCGCCGGTAGCAGTGGCCGGCCATTGCGCGCCGTACCCGCTGTCGCCCGTGCTCACGGTGACTGCGATGTTGTTACCCGCATAGTGCGAGTCATACTGGGCGAGCGAAGAAGAGTCCGACGTGCCGTAGCTATTCGAGATCGCCTTGACGCCTTGGGTCTTCGCATAGTCGACGCCGGCCATCAGGTTCGAGATCGAGGCGGAGCTCGCCTGGATCAGGAGGATCTTGCAGTTCGGGCAAGCCGCGCTGGCCATGTCGAGGTCAAGCGCCTGCTCCTGCGCCCAGCCCGTGTCCTCGCGAGGAAGCTTGGTTCCGCCGCTCTGGTTCACGATCCTCAGGCAACCATTGGCCTTGGTGCAGGGGGGAAGGTTGAACTGCGACCGGTAAGCCGCAAGGTCGGACTCCGCAGCCGCATAGCCATAGGCATCGACGATCGCGATCGTCGGCGTGCCGCTTCCTGCTGGAATGTTGTACGCAGCCTGGATGTCGGCAGGTCCGTAACCCGACGGAGTCGCCGCCGCCGGATTGACCTTGCCGTTCTTGATGTTGCCGCGCGAGTCAGTGACGACGTGCGCAAAGCAGCGCGCGGTGCCGGTCGGGTTGCCGCGAGCACAGACTGCCTTGTGGAACGTCCGACCGCTCAACTCGAGCTGTGCTCTTTCGGATTGAGCGTTAGCAGGGCCGGTCCCCGCCAGGGCGAACGCCAGGCCAAGGCCAACAAGGCCCCATTTACCTAAAATCATTGATTTTCCTCCCGTTCTTGCAGCAGCAAGGGGGCGGATGCTGACAGCGAATTTTCAAAATGCAACTCCCGCTCATTTTTAGAGGGGAGAGGGGGCCGGCGGGGCTCGATCGAGAGCCGCGACTCGGGCGGCGGCGTCGAAAAAATCCTTGAATCCGTATCGCTTCCGCCTCGTCGGATTAGCAACGGGGATAACCATATCCAAAGAGTATCAGCCGATATTCACGGGCATTTCTCCTTTGCGTTGGCTTGACACGCAGGGCGGGCGCCATTGGGAAGCAGGTCATCCCGGTGGGCGAAGGCACCTCAAGATTAGTCATTGATTCTATTAATTTTTTTAGCGAAAATATTGATGTTCAACAATTCGATAGGGTCGCTTCCCATTTGATTTCCGCTGGCCGCACCGCGATGGTTGGCGGGAATGGGGCGACACAGGTGGAACGGGTCCGCCGTCGCCAGGGTTCGAAGCGAGTTCGAGGGGAAATCGACATGCGTTTTCTGCCGCTTATCGTCGTGTTTGTGCTGACCGGATGTGCGTCGCCGGAGATTCGTCCCCTGCGCCCCTTCGAGATTGCGACCGCGCCCTATCACTACACAGTCTCGGAGACGATCGTCGGAAGCCTAATGTACGAGGGCGGGTGCCTGCTGTTCCTCGACGAGGACCGCACTCGGCACCTGCTCCCAGTCTGGCCCACGGGGACGAAGTTCGAGGAATCGCTGGTGACCTTCCATCCGCCGGCGAAGGCCGAAGAACGCCTGGTCATTGGCGAGGAAATCCGAATGGATGGGCAGGCGGTCGACTGGTCCCAGATCGAAAGCGCGGAATTCGCTCCGTTTCACCAGCAGTGCGGCGCACAGCCCTTCTACGTCAGCAACGTCACCCCAGCGAACTAGGCTTCGCTCGACTGCCCGACTGCTGGAAGGCCCAGCCGCGCCATTTCGATCTTGGGACAGCGGTTCATCACAACCTTGAGTCCGGCAGCCTCGGCCCGCTCCGCAGCCTCGGGATTGATGACGCCAAGCTGCATCCAGACCGCCTTTGCTCCAACCGCGATGGCCTGATCGACCGCCTCGCCCGCAGCTTCCGAATTCCTGAAGATGTCGACGATGTCGATCGGCTCGCCGATTTGGGAGAGCTCGCGCCAGACATATTCGCCGTGGACATGCTCGCCGGTGATCGTAGGATTGACCGGAAGCACGCGGTAGCCCTGATCCTGGAGGAACTTCATCACTCCATAGGACGCACGGTCCGGCCGATCCGAAGCGCCGACCATCGCGATCGTTCGCGCATTGCTCAGAAGCTCGGCTATCTCGTCGTCATCGCGAAGCATCGGCGATCTCCTCGACCGGAGAATGTTTGGCGGGCGAAGCTGTTTCCAGTGATTGGACCAGCTTTTGCGCAATCGCTTCAAAAGCCGTGGCTTGCGGGCCCGACCGGGTCACAGGCGGGGAGCCAGCATCCGATGCCTCGCGGATGCCAGCATCGAGCGGGATGCGCCCGAGGAAAGGAATGCCAAGTTCGCTCGCGGCCGCTTCGGCCCCACCGCTGCCGAACGGATCGGACATCTCCCCGCAGTGCGGGCATTCGTAGCCGGCCATGTTCTCAACCAGGCCCAGAATCGGCACCGACATCTTCTTGAAGAGATCGATCGCGCGCGTTGCGTCGATCAGCGACAGCGCCTGCGGAGTGGAGACGATCACCGCCCCCTCCGGCCGCGATTTCTGGATCAGGGACAATTGGACGTCGCCAGTGCCCGGCGGCAGGTCGACGACAAGTATCTCGCTATCGCCCCAGTCCGCCTCGACCAGTTGCGCGAGGGCGCCCGACGCCATCGGCCCGCGCCAGGCAAGCGCGTGACCGGGCGAGACCAGCTGTCCGAGCGACAGGAACTTGATCCCATGCGCTTTGACCGGGTTCAGCTTCTTGTCATTGGCCGTCGGGCGCTCGTCGGTTCCGAGCAGGCGGGTCTGCGACGGGCCGTAAACGTCTGCGTCGATCAGTCCGACCTTCTTCCCCATGCGAGCGATGGCGATGGCGAGATTGGTGGAGAGTGTCGATTTGCCCACGCCGCCCTTGCCGCTGGCAATTGCGATCAGGGTGCGCTTCGGCTGGCTCGCGGTCAGCGCCACACGGACTTCGCGTACGCCCTCCGCTCCGCGCGCCGCGGCTGTGAGCGTTCTTTCCAGCTCTTCCCGCCCGGGCGCATCGAGGCCCGTCGCATCGGCGACGATCGTCGCAATGCCCTCGCTGACGCGCCGCGAGCGGATCCTCTGCGAGCAATCGAGCCCGTCCAGCGCCTCCAGAGGGTCATGCTTTTCGTTCATCGCGCGTGCGACATAAGAATTCGAAAGCGCCTTGCCACTGTTTTTCGCCCGAACGGCTTCCTATACAGAGCGCCATGAGCATTCTCACGGGGTGGGCTGACCGCGCTCGCGGCCTTTTCGCCGACACTAAAGGACCTTGGGGGCCGAAGGGCTCGGGCGACGAGCCTGAGGAGCCGGCACCCGGCCCGTGGGGCGACAGCCCCAAGCGCGGAAAGCGCGCGCCTTCGTCAGATCCGGGCTCGTCGATGTCCTCGCTCGACGATTTCCTTCGCAAGAGCCGCGCGCGCTTCTCGACCGGCGGCGGTGGATTGCCGGGCCGGCCGAATGCGTCGATGTTCCTATGGGTCGCGATTGGGCTGGTTGCACTCTGGCTGATTTTCACGAGCTTCCACAGCATCGCGCCAGGCCAGCGCGGCGTCGTCACGCGGGTCGGCCGCTACGTTTACACGCTCGGCCCCGGCGTTGGCATGACGCTTCCTTCGCCGATGGAAAGCGTCCGCAAGATCGACGTCGAGAACATCCGGAACACCGACCTCGGGTCCGGCAATTCGAACGACCTGATGCTGACCGGCGACCAGAACCTCATCGACATCGCTTATTCTGTGCGCTGGAACATCCGCACTCCGGAGCTCTACCTGTTTCAGCTGGCGCAGCCGGACGAGACCATCAGCGAAGTGGCGGAAAGCGCCATGCGCGCCGTCATCAGCCAGGTCAGCCTGAACGACGCGATGGGCGACAAGCGCGCGGATATCGAAACTCGCGTCGCCGAGAACATGCAGCGGATCCTCGATGCCTATCACTCGGGCATCCAGATCCAGGGCATCGCGATCAAGCAGGCGGACCCGCCCGACGCCGTCAACGACGCCTTCAAGCAGGTGACGGCGGCACAGCAGGACGCACAGACCTATATCAACAACGCCAACGCCTACTCACTCCAGCTCGGCCAGAAGGCGCAGGGCGAGGCGACCGCGTTCGAGAAAGTCTACGAGCAGTACAGGCTAGCGCCGGAAGTGACTCGCCGCCGCATGTATTACGAGACGATGGAGCGGATCCTCCAGAGCGTCGACAAGACGGTTATCGAGGCTCCGGGCGTGGTTCCCTATCAGTCGCTTCCAGCGCCGAAGCTTTCGCAGCCCCAGACGGAAGGAGCCAACAAGTGATGGACTCCGTTCGCCGTCATCCGCTGCTCACGGGCTTCGGGGCGCTCGTGCTGCTGTTTCTCGTCATCGCCAGCTTTCCCATCGTCCCGGAGACGAAGCAGGCGGTTATCGTCCGCTTCGGCAAGCCGGTCAGGATCCTGAACGAATACCAGGCGGGCCGCCCGATCGGCGCAGCAGGCGCCGGAATCTCGTGGCGGATTCCGTTCGCCGAGGAAGTCGTCTGGATCGACAAAAGGATCCAGGACGTGGACATGCAGAGGCAGCAGGTGCTGTCCACCGATCAGCGTCGCCTGCAGGTCGATGCCTTCGCGCGCTACCGGATCGTCAACCCGCTGCTGATGTATGTCCGAGCACGCACCGAGCAGCAGCTGACCGACCAGCTTCGACCGATCCTTGGATCGGAGGTTCGCAATGAGCTTGGACGAGTTTCCTTTGCGGCGCTTCTCACGCCCGAGCGGCAGGGAATCATGAACGACGTGCGGAAGTCGCTGAACCGCATCGCCAGCCAATATGGCGTCGAGATCATCGACGTTCGAATCAAGCGGACGGACCTTCCCGACGGAACGCCGCTGGAATCCGCGTTCGAGCGCATGCGCACCGCGCGCGAGCAGGAGGCTCGTTCGATCCGCGCGGAAGGCGCGAAGCGGGCCCAGATCATTCGTGCCCAGGCAGATGCCGACGCGGCGAAAACCTACGCCGCCAGCTTCGGCAAGGACCCCGATTTCTACGATTTCTATCGGGCCATGCAGTCCTACCAGACGACCTTTTTGGGCGACGGCACGGATAAACCGGCGCCGACCACCGTTATCCTCTCGCCGCAGAACGATTATCTGAAGCAATTCTCCGGACGGCCGAAGTAGGGCCGTTCAATTCAAGTTCACTCTGCCCGCCTAGTTCGGTGGCGAAATTCCAGACCAAGGGGTATCGATGAAGTCAAAGGAGTCCGGAAAAGTGCGCTATGCCTACGGGGTCGCTACGGCCCTCCTCCTCGGTGGTACGGCATTCTCCCTGGCAACCGGGCCGGTAGGAGCGCAGACCGCGCAGAACCCCGCAGCGATCACTCCGGTCGCGGGCGCGCCTTCATCCTTCGCCGATCTCGCCGCGAGGGTGATGCCCGCGGTCGTCAATATCTCGACCAAGCAGAAGGTCGCGGTGAAGCAGCAGGTCGATCCGCTCGAGGAGCTGTTCCGCCAGTTCGGCGCCCCCATTCCCGACCAGGGCAACAGTGGCGGCAACAGCGGTGGTGGCAACAATCCGCGCACGCAGGAAACCGGCTCGCTGGGCTCAGGCTTCATCATTTCGCCCGACGGTTACATCGTCACCAACAATCACCTCATCCAAAGCGCCAACGGCAACGGCACCGTGGACAGCGTCACGGTCACTTTGACCGACCGCAAGGAATATTCGGCGCGAATCATTGGGCGTGACGAGCTTGCCGACCTCGCACTCCTGAAAATCGATGCGACCAACCTGCCTTACGTCCAGTGGGGCGACAGCAGCCGCGCCCGGATCGGCGACTGGGTCATCGCAATTGGCGATCCCTACGGCGTTGGAAGCACGGTCACGGCCGGCATCATTTCCGCGCTCCATCGCGGGATCGTCGGAAGCGGCGCCTACGACCGCTACATCCAGACCGACGCTGCCATCAACATGGGCAATAGCGGCGGCCCGATGTTCGACATGAGCGGCAGGGTCATCGGCATCAACTCGGCACTGATCTCGCCGACCGGAACGAACGTCGGAATCGGCCTGGCAATCCCGGCCGAAGCGGCGCGGCCGGTCATCGAGGCGCTGCGGCGCGGCCAGAAGCCGGAGCGCGGCTATCTCGGCGTTTCGCTCCAATCCGTGGACGAGGACATCGCAAGCTCGCTCGGCCTTCCGAAGAACCGCGGCGAGATCGTCCGCGTCGTGCAGCCTGGCGATCCGGCAGCGAAGGCCGGAATCCAGCAGGGCGACGTCATCGTCTCCGTAAACGGCAATGAAGTGAATCCGGACCAGACGGTCTCTTACCTCGTCGCCAATATCCCCGTGGGATCGCGGGTTCCGGTCGAAGTCATCCGCAACGGCAAGCATCTCACCATTCCAGTGACGATCACGCAGCGCCCGACCGAGGACGAGCTGGCCAAGCAGCTGAACCAGCCAGGGTCGGGAGGCGACCAGAGCACCGGTCCGGCGACCCAGGGCAGCTCGACCATGGGCCTGTCGCTGCAGGCAGTGACGCCGCAGATCGCACGCGCACTGAACCTTCCGGCGGGAACATCCGGGGTGGTGATCGCTGGAATCGACCAGTCGAGCGACGCTGCCCAGAAGGGGCTTCAGCGCGGCGACGTCATCATGGCGGTCCAGGGTCAGCGAGTGACCTCGCCGGCCCAGGTCGTGGCCGCTGTGGATGCGGCGAAGAAGGCCGGGCGAACGAGCGTACTTCTGCTCGTCAAGCGCGGCACCGCGCCAGAAGCCTTCATCGGCATCGATATCAGCGGCTGAGCAGGCGCGGCGCGCATCTATCGCTTGCGCCGCACGCATTGTTTCGCAAGTGTAGCGGCGTGGCGGAGGATCATTCGACCCTTGCACTTGCCGCGCCCGTGATGCGTGGCCACCAGCGTCCTCTACCGAAACACTCGGAAGGGCGCCGGTGATTGCCGCCTTGGCTTTGCTCGCCGCGGTGCAGGCGGCACCGCAGCCGGCAGTGGCGGGCTTCTACGTCGTCGACCAGATGGAAATGGGCGGAGCGCTCGAGCTGCAGCCGAGCGGCCACTTCCGTTACCAGTTCGATTACGGCGCGGTGTCCGAAAGCGCCGAGGGAGACTGGACCTTCGACGGGACGACGGTTCGCCTGACCAGCAATCCAATGCCCAAGCTGCCCGGCTTCAATGTTGAGCGGGACGATCCCGCGCCCCCGGGCCAATTGTACGTCGCGGTCGATAATCCGGACATGAGCTGGACCCCACTCACAGTCGAGCTCAAGGTGGATGGGTTCAAGCAGCCCGTGCTGGTTTATGCGGAGGACGACGGCCGGGTGAATGCACCCGAAGGCCGGCGCATCCTTTCGGTTCGAATGCTGATGCCGGCGCAGGAAACCGGCGACGATGCCGTCACGCTGAGCGGGCCCGGCGGGCATCGCCTGCTGTTCAAGCCGGAAGCGAACGATATCGGAAAAGCCGCTTTCCATTCGGAGCCGCTCGCGCTCAAAGGCTCCGCGATGATCATGCACCATTATGACGCGGAGATTCTTTTCCGCCGGGCCAAGCCGTGAGCAACAGCAATTGCGAGCTCATCGATTCGCTTGAGCGCCAGTGGCGCGATGCGTTGTGCGCAAAGGATATCGGCCGGCTTCGCCTTCTGATTCACTCCCGGTTCGTACTGATCGGCACTCGATCCGTGGGACCTTTCATGCTGACCCGCGAGGAATGGCTGGAGGCGATCCAGAAGCGCGAGCTGATCAGCATCGACCTGGAGATCAAGGACGCGGCCGTGTTCGACACCGTGATGGTCGGCACTGTCGAGGCCAAGTGGAAGGTGTCCTACCTGGGCCGGCCGATCGAGGATTCCGTCCTGTTGAGCGACGTCTGGGTCTACGAAGATGACCGCTGGCAGGTCGTCCGGAGGCACTCGAGTCCAATCCCGACGGTGAGCCGTCCTACCGAAACCGAATAGCAAGCTGGGGAATCGCGAATGGCAAGTGTAAGCAAATCGGGGCTGCGCGGCGCCGGAGATATCGCCGAGCTGACCCTCCGCGGGATCATCCTCGGAGCGCTCATCACCGTCGTATTCACGGCGGCGAACGTCTATCTCGGGCTCAAGATCGGCCTCACGTTCGCGACGTCGATCCCGGCCGCCGTCATTTCCATGGCGGTCCTGAAGTTTTTCAGCAATTCGACAATCCAGGAAAACAATATCGTCCAGACTATCGCCTCGGCGGCGGGAACGTTGTCGGCGATCATCTTCGTCCTGCCCGGACTGATCATGGTCGGGTGGTGGACCAATTTCCCCTATTGGCTGTCGGTCGCCGTCATCGGCATCGGCGGCATCCTCGGCGTCATGTATTCGGTGCCGCTCCGGCGCGCGATGGTGACGGGATCAGACCTCCCCTATCCCGAAGGCGTCGCCGCGGCCGAGGTGCTGAAGGTGGGCGCCGGTGTCGGCGGTGCCGAAGAGAACCGACGCGGCCTCGTGATGATCGTTGTCAGCTCGATCGCGGCCGCGGGCTATTCGCTGCTCGCTGCAACCGGAATCATTTCCAATGCGGCGGCAAAGAGTTTCCGCGTCGGCGGCGGCGCGACCCAGGTCTCCGCAAGCCTCTCGCTTGCCCTCATCGGCGTCGGCCATCTCGTCGGCCTGTCGGTCGGGATCGCCATGTTCATCGGCCTGCTGATCAGCTGGGCCTATTTGGTGCCGCACTACACGTCCCTCGCGGGCGCCATCCCCGTCGGGACGAGCATCGACGATTTCGTCGGCGACATCTTCGTCCACAAGGTACGTTTCATCGGCGCCGGCACGATCGGTGTCGCGGCCATCTGGACGCTGCTTCGAATCCTTGGCCCGATCGTTGGCGGAATCCGGTCGGCTCTCGCAGCCAATGCGGAACGCAAGGCCGGCCGCGCGGACACCTTGCCCCTGACGGAACGGGATATTCCGATCGGCATCGTCGGAGGCACGATCCTGCTGTCGATGATCCCGATCGGACTACTTCTCTATGCCTTCGCCAGCAGCAACCCGATTGCCGCCAATCCCGGCGTCACGATCTTCTCCAGCATCATCTACATCCTGATCGCTGGCGTGATCATTGCCGCTGTGTGCGGCTACATGGCCGGCCTTATCGGCGCTTCGAACAGTCCGATCTCCGGCGTCGGAATCCTCTCCGTCGTCGGGATCTCGCTCATCCTCGCTCTCCTGTTCCCGGGTGTCACCGGGGACGCCACGAAGAGCCTCGTCGCCTTCGCCTTGTTCGTGACGGCGATCATCTTCGGCGTAGCGACCATCTCGAATAACAACTTGCAGGATTTGAAGACCGGCCAGCTGGTCGAAGCGACTCCGTGGCGGCAACAGGTTGCGCTCGTCCTCGGCGTCGTCTTCGGCTCGCTGGTGATCCCTCCGATCCTGGATCTGCTGAACACGGCCTTCGGATTCCAGGGCGTTCCGGGAGCGGGGATCACGGCGCTCGCCGCACCACAGGCGCAGCTCATCTCCGCGATCGCTCAGGGGGTGCTGGGCGGTAACCTGGACTGGGGGCTGATCGGAATCGGCGCCGTCATCGGCGTCGTCGTCGTCATCATCGACGAGTTGCTACGGGCCTCAAAGCGCGGCGCTCTTCCGCCACTCGCGGTCGGAATGGGCATCTACCTTCCCATGGCGCTCACGCTTCTCATTCCGATCGGCGCATTGCTCAGCTATTTCTACGACAAGTGGGCCAAGGGGTCGGGCAATGCGGAGTTCGCTGAGCGCATGGGCGTGCTCCTCGCGACCGGCCTGATCGTTGGCGAAAGCCTGTTCGGAGTGATCTTCGCCGGCATCGTCGCCGCGACCAACAGCGACGCTCCGCTCGCCCTGGTGAAGGACTTCCAGTGGGCCGTTCCGCTGGGCCTGATCCTCTTCGCCCTCCTGAACGCCGCGCTGTATCTGTGGACCAAGTCACAGGCCTCGGGAGCGCCGCCTACCGAGCAGTTCGACGAGCCGCGCGAAGCTACGTTCCGCTAGCGACCGCGGTAGGCTGGGACGTCCTGCGCGGGGAGCCAAAGCTCCTTGGGCGGGGGTCCCGACTGCCAGAAGACGTCGATTGGCATTCCGCCGCGCGGGTACCAATAGCCGCCGATGCGAAGCCACCTGGGCTTCATTTCGTCCGCGAGGCGCTTGCCGATTCCGACGGTGACATCCTCGTGAAAGGCGCCGTGGTTCCGGAAGGAGCCGAGGAACAGCTTCAGGCTCTTGCTCTCGACGATGGTTTCGCCCGGCGCATAATCGATGACGAGATGAGCGAAATCGGGCTGACCGGTGATTGGGCAGAGCGAGGTGAACTCGGGCGCTGCGAAGCGAATCAGGTACAGCTCGTCGGGCCGCGGATTGGGCACATAATCGAGCACCGCCTCCTCGGGAGAGGCGGGAAGGGCGCTCTGCTTTCCAAGATGCTTCGGGACCATCGAGCGGCCCCTTACTCGGCGGCGGCACACTCCGGCAACGCCCAGTCGATCGGCTCCAGCCCTTTGCTCTCGAGGAACGCGTTCGCCTTGGAGAAATGCCTGCAGCCAAAAAAGCCGCTGTGCGCGCTGAGCGGAGAGGGGTGGGGCGCCTTTAATACGAGGTGCCGGGACGTATCGACGAACGCTGCCTTCTTCTGCGCGTAGCTGCCCCAGAGCATGAACACGACGAGCTCGGCCTTGTCGTTGACCAGGCGGACGACGGCGTCGGTGAATTGCTCCCAGCCGCGTTCGCGGTGCGAGGCTGCCTGGCCCATTTCCACGGTCAGAACGCTGTTGAGGAGCAGCACACCCTGGCTCGCCCAATGTTCGAGGAAGCCATTGCGAGCTGGGCTTAAGCCGAGGTCGCTCTGCATTTCCTTGAAGATGTTGACGAGGCTCGGCGGCGGCCGGACGCCCGGAGGGACCGAGAAGCAGAGGCCATGCGCCTGGCCTTCGCCGTGGTACGGGTCCTGGCCGAGGATGACGACGCGCACCGTGTCGAGCGGTGTCAGGTCGAGCGCCCGGAACCAGTTGCATGCGCGCGGAAAGATGGCCCTTCCCTTGTCCCGCTCGGCGAGCAGGAATTGCTTCAGGTCGCGCATGTACGGCTGCTCGAACTCGCTTCGAAGCGGCTCGAGCCAGCTCTCGTGAAGCTTGATCTGCTGGGTCGCCATGGGGACCTCTTCTAGCCTATCTTCGCAAAATGGAGTCGCTCGTCTCAATCCAGTGGCTGGCCGAGCATCTCGGCGAGCCCGACCTCGTCATTGTCGACAGCAGTTGGCACATGCCCGCGACCGGGCGAAGCGGCCGGGAGGAATATATCCGTGGGCATATCCCCGGCGCCCGCTTTTTCGACATTGATGCGGTCAGCGACACGTCCAACCCCGCGCCGCACATGCTTCCGGGTGCGGAGCAGTTCGGCAAGGCGATGGAAGAGATCGGCGTCGGGCGGGACGACCGGATCGTCGTCTATGACAATTCGCCTCTGCACAGCGCCGCGCGAGGCTGGTTCACGCTTCGTCACTTCGGCGCGCGCAATGTCGCGATCCTGGACGGCGGATTGCCGAAATGGATCGCAGGAGGGCGGCCGGTAGAAAGCGGAGAGCCGGAACCGCGAAGCGCCACGTTCGAAGCTGCGGAGCGATCCGGCGAGGTGGTGACCAAGCAGCAGATTCTCGAAGGGGTCGGACTCCAGTTCCTCGACGCGCGCGGCAAGCCGCGCTTCGAGGGTACCGAGCCCGAGCCGCGTCCCGGAATGGCGTCCGGCCATATCCCCGGCGCGCAGAACATTCCTTACTCGGCAATCTACAATGAAGACGGGACTTATCGCAGCCGCGAGGAGCTTCAGGGCTTGTTCCAGGGCGCCCGAACCGATCCGCAATCGCCATTTGTCGCAAGCTGCGGATCGGGCGTCACCGCCGCCGCGCTGGTCTTCGCCGCGCACCTGCTCGGAAACGACGATGCGCGGCTTTACGACGGAAGCTGGGCGGAATGGGGCGGGGACCCCGAAACGCCGAAGGAGCTTGGTCCGGCCTCTTAGCGGTTGAGGATTCGCTGAAGGTCGGCGAGACCCGTCTTCAGCTCGCCGGCGATCACGCGCAATGCCGCGACGCTCGCGTCGAGACCCTGCTCGCGCTGGAACGAAACCGCCTCCAGCCCTGCGGTAGCCACGCCTACGAGCTCGGCCGAGCGACGGTCGAAGCAGCGCCTGGCTGCTTCGTCCGCGCTCTCCCACCGCGCCGAAAGCTCGTCGTCCAGATCGTCAGCAGGCCCGCCGCCAAAATCGTCTACCACGCGCAGCGCATTGCGAAGGCTCGCAAGCCGGGTGACCGGCTCCGGATGGAGCGGCTCTGCGGGTTGCGGCGCGGGTGATTGGGCGAACAGGTGCAACATGGAGCTCGTTGTCGCGCCCCCTTGCCTAACAAAGTCTTAAGCGCCGCTCCCCGGGGTGATGTCACGGAGGATCCAGCCGCGCTGCGGGATCGTCTCGATGAACTCCGCCCCGCCCGACGCGCTCCGGAGCTTCTTGCGAAGCTTGGAAATGAACACGTCGATGATCTTGGGCTGCGGCTGGTCGTCGGACCGGCGATAGAGATGCTTCAGCAGCATCGCACGCGTGACGACATTGTTTCGGGCGAAAGCGAGAAGCTCCAGCACCCGATATTCCATCTCGGTAATTCCGATCGGATGGCCGTCGATCCGGATCAGGCGCTGAACCTGGTCGACGGAGAGCCGGCCGCCGCACAGGCTTTCGGGCATTTCGCCGCTCGACGCGCGGAGCGACGAGAGAAGCTTGGAGGCCGCTTCCTCGCTTTCCTCGCGCGACACGCTTCCCGGCGATCCGATGAGTGCTTGCTGGATCTCGGCAAGCGCCTTGTGGGCTTCTTCGACCAGGCGCGAGCCTTCCTCGAAGCGCCGGCGTGACCGGTCGAGCATGGATTCGATTTCGACAAGCCGTGTCGAGAGTGTTTCTTCAGACATTGGGCGTCGCTATCCCCCTCGTCCGTCGTTTCAGGGAACTTGGGCGGAAGCAATATCGCTGTCGCTCTGGGCAGCGGTTACGATTGCCTGGGTCGTTGCGCCCATGTCGACCACGTTGGTCCCCGGGTCTCCGGCAACGGAGCGGGCGCCGAGCGCTGCGCGGTCGCGTCCGGCGCGATCGAGAAGCAGGGATTCCGACTGCGGGCGCGGGGCCGGGCCTCCGAAGAGGGCCTCGATGGCCTGCTGTTGCGATTCCTCGGGGCTGCTCGTGACCGTTCCGGCAACCGGAGGAGTCAGGCTGTAATCCGGCGGTATCACCAGCGGAGCGTTGCGCGCGACCATGAATTCGTCCGGGGTATTGGAACGCTTGTGAGCGCACGCCCCGAGCGCAAGCGCCGGAATGAAAAGAAGAAGAAGGCTCTTACGCATTTTCGACGGACTCCTTGGGTTCATCCCGTTCGCGCATCAGGAACGCCCGCACTAACAGGATGACGACGCCGATGCTAATCGCAGCGTCGCCGACATTGAAGACCAAAAAGGGGCGAAATGCCCCGAAGTGAAGATCGGCGAAATCGACCACATAGCCGTGGCGCACGCGATCGAGGATGTTGCCCAGCGCTCCGCCAAGGATCATTCCGAGCGCGGCCTGGTCCCAGCGGTGCTTCTCGCGGCCGATCCAGAAGGCGACCCCGATTGCGATCGCACTCGTCATCGCGACCAGCATCCAGCGGCCGACCTCGGTCGTGGCGTTGAACAGGCCGAGCGAGATCCCGTTATTCTCGGTCCAGGTGAAGTTGAAGATCGGCAGGAGCGTGATCTGCGCTACCTCCTGGAGATGAAGGGGATAGGTCACGAACCACTTGGCGAGCTGATCGAGCGCGAAGACGATCAGCGCAATCGTGAAACCGAAGCTGCGGTCACGCATCGACATATTCCTCGCACCGGTCGCACAATTCCCCGTCCTCCTCCACTTCCGGCAAATAGCGCCAGCAGCGCCCGCACTTGTGGTTGCCGGTTTCTGTAATCTTCAAAGTGTCGCCCTGATGAACCGTCGAGGTGATGAACAGCTCGGCCAGCTGGTCCGCCGCGGCGGGAAGCTCGGGAAGCGTCACGTCCGCCTCCAGGCTCGATCCAATCACCTTCTCGCGGCGAAGCGGCTCGATCGCTTCCGTCACGGTCGCCCGAAGCTCGCGGAGGCGCTTCCATTGGCTAGCGTCGGCGCGAAGCTCGTCGGCCAGATGGACGTTCGGCCATTCGAGCAGATGCACGCTTCCGGCATCGGGGAAGCGAGTCCCCCAGACTTCCTCGCTGGTGAAGACCAGGACCGGAGCGGCGTAGCGAATGAGGGCGTGGAACAGGATGTCGAGCACCGTCCGATACGCCTTGCGCTGTGTGGATTGCTGCCCGGTCAGCGCATTGACGTCGCAATAGAGGACGTCCTTGCGGATATCGAAATAGAAGGCCGACAGGTCCTCGTTGCAGAAATCGGTCAGCGCCCGGACGTAATCGTTGAAGTCGAACGCCTGGATGTCGCGGTGCAGGCGCTCGTCGAGATCGCTCAACAGTCCGAGCATGTAGCGCTCGAGCTCCGGCATTTCCGCCGGCTGGACGCCTTCGTCGCCGCCGTCGAAGTCGGCCAGCGCGCCGAGCAAATAACGGAAGGTATTGCGAAGCTTTCGATACTGGTCGGCAACGCCCTTCAGGATTTCATCGCCGATCCGGTGATCCTCGGTGTAATCGACCGAAAGCGCCCACAGTCGGATGATGTCGGCCCCGTTGGTCTCCATGACCTTCAGCGGGTCGACGGTGTTGCCAAGGCTCTTGGACATTTTCATGCCCTTCGAGTCCATTGTGAAGCCGTGCGTCAGCACCGCATCGTAGGGCGCGCGGCCGCGGGTGCCGCAGCTTTCCAGCAGTGACGACTGGAACCAGCCCCGGTGCTGGTCGGAGCCTTCGAGATAGAGGTCGGCGGGCCAGCGGAGATCGGGCCAGCGGCCGCTTTCGAGGGTGAAGACGTGGGTGCAGCCGCTGTCGAACCAAACGTCGAGGATGTCGCCGACCATCTCGTAATCGTCGGGGTTGCGATTGCCGAGGAAATGGGCGGCGTTGGCCTCGTCCCAGGCGTCGACACCCTTTTCGCGGATCGCCTCGATGATGCGATGATTGACCTCGGCATCCACGAGCAATTCGCCCGTCTTCCTCTCGACGAAGAGCGCGATTGGGACGCCCCACGCGCGCTGGCGGCTGATCACCCAGTCCGGGCGTTGCTCGACCATCGAGCCGAGGCGGTTGCGGCCCTTTTCGGGGACGAAGCGCGTCGCGGCGATGGCGTTCATCGCAAGCTCGCGAAGAGTCGGCTTGCGGTCGTCGAGACCTTCGTTCGGCTCGCCGCCTTCATTCTCCCAGCGCTGCTCGGCGCGGGTCAGCGGCGACAGGTGCATCAGCGGATTGTCCATGCCGATGAACCATTGCGGCGTGCAGCGGTAGATGACCTTGGCCTTCGAACGCCATGAGTGCGGGTAGCTGTGCTTGAAGTCCGCGCTTGCGGCGAGAAGCGCGCCCGCCTCGCGGAGGTCCGAGCAGATCGGCCCGTCGGGGGCGTTGAACTTGGCGTTGATGACGCTGCCCTGTCCGCCCAGCCACAGCCAGTCGGGCCGGTAGAACCCGCCCGCATCCACCGCGAATTGCGGGTCGATGCCGTTCGCTCGGCACAGCTCGAAATCGTCCTCGCCATGATCGGGCGCCATGTGGACAAGGCCGGTGCCCTGGTCGGTGGTGACGAAGTCGCCCGGCAGAAACGGCCGCGGCCTGGCGAAGAAGCCGCCGAGCTTGTGCATCGGGTGGCGGGCGGTGGTGCCCGCGAGGTCGGAGCCTTTGAAGGACTGCGCATCTTCGAAGTCGTCGAGCCTGTAGTCAGCATCGCCGGATAGGTGCTTCAGTGACGCGTCCAAACGCTTGCCGAATTGTTCGAGCAAGGGCTTGGCGATCAGAACCTTTGGATCCGCGGCAAGACCAAAGGATGGGTTCGCCTCGATAAATGCATTGATGGCTTCACGAGGGCCGTGCCCGTTCACATCCAAGGTGACGAGAACGTATTCGACGTCCGGATTGTAGGCGATCCCCTGGTTGACCGGGATCGTCCAAGGTGTCGTCGTCCACACCACAGCATAAGCGCCGACCAGCTCCGGGATCGGGCTCTCGACGATCTCGAAGGCGACATCGATCTGCGTCGAGACGATGTCCTCATATTCGATCTCGGCCTCGGCCAGCGCGGTCTTCTCGACCGGCGACCACATGACGGGCTTGGCGCCGCGATAGAGCTGGCCGGTCTCTGCAAACTTGAACAGCTCGGAGACGATCGTCGCCTCGCTCTCATACTGCATCGTCAGATAGGGGTTGGCCCAGTCGGCGGCGATGCCGAGCCGCTTCAGCTGCTCGCGCTGCACGTCCACCCAATGCTGGGCATAGGCGCGGCACTCGGCCCGGAATTCCTTGACCGGCACCTCGTCCTTGTTGAGCTTCTTCTTGCGATACTGTTCCTCGACCTTCCACTCGATCGGAAGGCCGTGGCAGTCCCAGCCGGGAACGTAGGGCGCGTCCTTGCCGAGCAAGTTCTGCGTGCGCACTACCATGTCCTTAAGCACGTGGTTGAGCGCATGGCCGATATGCATGTCGCCGTTGGCGTAGGGCGGGCCGTCGTGGAAGATGAACTTCTCGCGGCCGGCACGCGCGCGCCGAACCTCGCGGTAGAGGTCCTGTTCCTCCCAGCGGGCAAGGATCGCCGGCTCCTTCTGCGGCAGGCCGGCCTTCATCGGGAAGTCGGTCTTCGGAAGGAATACGGTGGGCCGGTAATCGGGTTTATCGGGCGCGTCGGACATTCCGGCGCGGCTCTAGCGGACTATTCGGGAAGGGCAAGCAATCGCCTCGCCTCGGCGGCGTCCTTGCCGATCTGCTCGATGAGCGCGTCGACGCTGTCGAACTTCGCTTCGGGACGGATCCAGGCGATGAGGTCGATCTCGATCGTCCGGCCATAGAGATCGCCGTCCCAGTCGAAGATATAGGCTTCGAGGAATTCGTCGCGTTCCTCGAACGTCGGCCGCACCCCGAAGCTGGCGACGCCGGGATGCTCGCTCTCGTCGTCGAGTCTCACCCGAACCGCGTAGATTCCATGGGCCGGCCGCTGATAGCGCCTGAGCGATACGTTTGCCGTGGGATAGCCGAAGCCTCGGCCCCGGCCGTCGCCATGCTCGACGACCGCCTCGACTGCGAACGGGCGTGTGAGGAGGTGCGTAGCCGTCGCGGTGTCGCCGGCGGCAAGCGCTTCCCGGATGCGGCTGGACGAGACCGGCTCGCCGTCGAGCATCACCGCAGCCACCGATTCCACTTCGATGCCGTTTTCGCGGCCGAGTTCGCGAAGCGTGTCGGCATTGCCCTTTCGCCCGCGCCCGAAGGTGAAATCGGTGCCAGTGACGACTCCCGCGACGCCGAGCTGCTTGGCTAGCACTTCCGCGACGAAATCCTCGGCGCTGGTCGTCGCCAGCGCCTTGCCGAAATTGAAGACCAGCATCCCGTCGGCGCCGGCATGGGCGAACAGCCGCTCGCGCTGGTCGAGGCTGGTCAGCCGGAAGGGGGGGACGTCCGGCCTGAAGAAGCGGACCGGATGCGGGTCGAAGGTCGCGACGATGACGGGCCGACGCTCGTGGAAACCGAGCGTGATGGCCCGGTTCACGACGGCCTGGTGGCCCAGGTGAAAGCCGTCGAAATTCCCCAGCGCGACGATTGCCCCGCGCAGGCTTTCCGGCATAGGCTGTTCGTGGGTCAGGCGGATCATTCGGCAACGGCTCTATCCGGCGGCGCAACGCTCGGCAATCGCGCTTCCCCGGGAGCTTGACTCGACAAGGGTCGAATCCTACATGGGCTCTATCCCGATCAACCGGTTTCCGGCGGCGCACTCGTGCGCGCGTCGGTTTTTCGTTTGGAAGGGGTGCCAATAGCGAGGAGATGGGCGTCGACTTTCGAGCGGGAATTCCCCCCTCGCGATTCCGCCGCCTGTGGAGCTTAAAAAGGAAGCAGAATGGCACGTATTGCCGGCGTCAATATCCCGTCGAACAAGCGCGTTGAAATCGCGCTCACCTACATCCACGGAATCGGCCGAACCACGGCCAAGCAGATCATCGGCAAGCTGGGAATCGCGCCCGAACGCCGTGTCCAGGACCTGACCGACCAAGAAGTCCTGCACATCCGCGAGGAAATCGACGCGAACCAGACCGTCGAGGGCGATCTCCGCCGTGAGACCGCAATGAACATCAAGCGGCTGATGGACCTGGCCTCTTATCGGGGGCTTCGGCACCGCAAGGGCCTCCCCGTTCGCGGACAACGCACGCACACCAATGCGCGCACCCGCAAGGGCAAGGCCAAGCCGATCGCGGGCAAGAAGAAGTAGCGCGAGCGGCCGCTCGAGAGCGGTCACGAACGGACTTTCTTCAGCCCACCATCAGCAGCTTCGAACAGGAATTAGGTAATGGCTCAAGCACCCCAGCGGATCCGTAGGCGGGAACGCAAGAACATCACGGCCGGCGTCGCTCACGTAAACGCCAGCTTCAACAACACCATGATCACCATCACCGATGCGCAGGGCAACGCCATCGCGTGGAGCTCGGCCGGCATGATGGGCTTCAAGGGAAGCCGCAAGTCGACCCCGTATGCAGCGCAGGTCGCCGCGGAAGACGCGGGCAAGAAGGCCGCCGAGCATGGCGTCCGCACGCTCGAAGTCGAGGTGAAGGGCCCCGGATCGGGCCGCGAGAGCGCACTTCGCGCCCTCCAGGCCGTGGGCTTCACGATCACCTCCATCCGCGACGTCACGCCGATCCCGCACAACGGGGTTCGGCCGAGCAAGCGCCGCCGGGTCTGATCCGATTACGCCTGCGGCGGGGCACCTCGCCGCGGGCCGAGAAACTGAATTGAACCTAGAGGGTTGGACTTGAGCCTCCCTCGCACTGCCAAGGGATGAAAATGGCCGTCAACGCAAAGAACTGGCAGGAACTGAAAAAGCCGAACGCACTGGAGAGGAAGCAGACCGGAGGCGACGTCCGCCGCCGTGCGGCTTTCGTCGCCGAGCCGCTTGAGCGCGGCTTCGGAATGACTCTCGGCAACTCGCTTCGGCGAGTGCTTCTGAGCTCGCTCCAGGGCGCTGCCGTCACCTCGATCAAGATCGAGGGCGCGCTCCACGAGTTCAGCTCGCTTCCGGGCGTCCGCGAGGACGTGACGGACGTCGTCCTGAACGTGAAGCAGATCGCGCTGAAGATGGAAGGCGAAGGCCCGAAGAGGCTGCAGCTGTCGGCAACCGGCCCGGCTGAGGTCACTGCCGGAATGATCGCCACCGCCGGCGACATCGAGGTCACCAACCCCGAGCTTGTCATCTGCCACCTCGACGATGGCGCGACCCTCAACATGGAGCTGACCGCAGACGTCGGCAAAGGCTATCAGCCCGCCGCCGCCAATCGCCCGGTCGACGCGCCGATCGGCCTTATCCCGGTCGACGCGCTCTATAGCCCGGTCCGCCAGGTCGCCTACAAGGTCGAGAACACCCGCGTCGGGCAGGAACTCGACTACGACAAGCTGACCCTGACCATCGAAACGGACGGCACGGTCGCTCCGGAAGACGCGCTCGCTTATGCGGCCCGCATCCTCCAGGACCAGCTGCAGCTGTTCGTCCACTTCGACGAGAGCCAGATCCGCACTGCGGCCCCGGCGATGATCGGTCAGCCCGCAATGGCTGCCGAAACCCCGGCCGACACCAACCAGCTCAACCGCTACCTCCTCAAGAAGGTGGACGAGCTGGAGCTTTCGGTGCGCAGCGCGAACTGCCTGAAGAACGACAACATCATCTACATCGGCGACCTCGTTCAGAAGACCGAGGCGGAGATGCTTCGCACGCCGAACTTCGGCCGCAAGTCGCTCAATGAGATCAAGGAAGTTCTCGCTTCGATGGGCCTTCGCCTCGGGATGGACATCCCGGGCTGGCCGCCGGAGAACATCGAGGAGATGGCGAAGAAGCTCGAGCAGGAAATGCTTGGCTAACCAGCCGCTTCGATTTCGAAACAAGAAGGGCCGCTGGAAACAGCGGCCCTTTTCTTTTGTCACGGACGCGCATCCTCTTCGCTATAGCGACGCCATGAGCGAAAATCCGACGCCCGAGGTCCGCGACAATGTCGAACGAAAGCGATTCGAGATCGACCTCGGCGACGGGACGTTCGCCATTGCGGAATACAACCTCATCCCGGGCAAGATCATGTTCACCCATACCGAGGTTCCGGAGGCGCACGGCGGCCAGGGGCTCGGCACGGCATTGATCCGCGCGGGACTGGCAGCCGCTCGGGAACGCGGGCTGAAGGTCATCCCCATTTGCCCCTTCTTCGCGGCTTACATGCGCCGGCACGAAGACGTGCAGGACCTGCTCGACGACGTGTGGCGAAAGAAGTTCGGGCTGCCGCCGGTCTGAGCGGCTGATTCACTGGGAATATACCGGCCGCCCGGTCGCGCCGTAAAAGATGAAGCCGGCCCTGCTTGCGACGATTGGAGGCCGCCGGCCTCCCGGAGGATAGACGCCTGCGGAACTTGGGCGTCGAATGTAGCTGTATCACTTGGGGGGTCCCGATGGACAGCTTGGTCAAGTCGCGCCCGAACCACTACGAACTGCTGGGGTTAACGCCGGCCGCAACCGACGAGGACATCAGGCGGGCCTTCGCGCGCGAGATCAGCCCGCTTCGGCCGCGGCCGTTCGGAAGCCTTGCCCAACTCGGGGTCGCTCACGAAACGCTTCGGGACCCGGTCAAGCGCCGGGCCTATGACATCTCGATCGGCCTTCCCGAGCCCGCCAAGCCCGCGCCTCTGGCGGGTTGGCAGTATAGCGGTCCCGTCCGGGTCAGCCGTCTCAGTCAGGCAGCCGCAGATTCACAAGTCGCCACCGAGCCGAAGGCCGACGTTCAGGAGGAGATCGAACCTGCCGCCGACGCCCCGCAGCAGGCTTTCGTAGCGGAAGACTTGAGCACAGCGGAGCCTGAGCTCCATGTCGAGCCCAAGCCTGGGTTGCGGCCAGACATCGATCCCGACCGAGGGCCCGAACCGCAGCCCGACTGGAACCCCGCAAGGCCGGCGCCAATGCAGCAGCGCTTGCTGCCGCTTGAAGAAGACGGTTCCGGCGAATGGAAGCGGCCGCTCATGATTGGAGGCGCCATCTTCCTCGCCGTCGGCATCATGGGCGTGATCGCAGGGGTGTGGGCTTCGAAAGACGTGGAGTCGAAAGTGCCGGCGAGCCCGCCCTTGATTGAGGCGCCTGCCGAGGCTCACCCCGTCACCTCGACCCTACCGCCGGCCGCTGATCCAGCCACGCAGCAGCAACCGGCTCAGCCGGCGCGAACCGCGGCCCCCAAGGCCAGCCGCGCATCCCCTGAAGTCAAGCGGGTGCCAGCGGTCGCAGAGCGCGCCGAGGACGTTCCGGAAATCCCCAGCGAAAAGGTTGCTGCGATCGTCGCGCCGCCTGACGAAACTCCCGCATCGATGCCGCTATCCAACGCGACGGTGGCGCGGACGATCGGACGGATCGGCTATTCCTGCGGCGAGGTAACATCGACCAGCACGGTCGATGGTCAGCCCGGCGTGTTCAAGGTGACGTGCACTTCCGGCCACTCCTACAAGGCGGCGCCGGTACACGGACGTTATCGCTTCAGCCGCTGGGCCGGCGGCTAGAGAGCGCCAGCTTCGGAAGCGCGAAAGCTTGACTTCGCAGGCAAATTCCGGTTGAGGGCTCGCGTCCGGCGGGGTCTTTCGCTCCCGCCGTTTTTCATGGGTATCGGCCGTCCCCAAAAGAACGGCCTGGCCGGGCTTACCTGATACGGGGCCCCGACGAACGGAGAATAGACATGCG